>ULQB01060627.1_pt1 | contig 14821 bp, 10 predicted proteins | sample 1954041 | NCBI WGS metagenome assembly ULQB01 (sample SAMEA4835644, study PRJEB28245) | human gut metagenome | biome: gut microbiome; material: fecal sample | place: Denmark | collected 2008 | reverse complement strand
TGAACATGTCCGTCGGAAGCGCATGGGGCGCCAGCAACGATAGCTTTTGACTTTTCAGCGACTTGAGCACCCTTTGCAACAAAGATTTTTGCAATTTTTCCTGAGCCGGCAGGAGTGATGTAGAAAGCACCGCCTGTTTCCGACATAACATTGCCGACAGCGCGACCCAATAAGTCCATACGGCCGGCTTTCACGCCTTCAGGAAGAGTGACTGCCAAATCAATCATCTCCGTTGTTCCAGCAGGGAGAATCTTGAACGTTGTTGAAGAAGCGGCGTTAGGGAAGCCTGCGTTTACGATGAAGTTCCCAGCGCCATCGACAGAGATTGCTGTGCCGACAGCGCTTGTTGCTACAGTGGTTTGCCCCTCGGCATTAATAGCAATGATTTGAGGCACGCTTTTGTCGTTAATGTAAACTTTTCCGTCGAAACCAATGCCCCAACGAGCATTGGCGGCTGAAGGCAGACCCGTCGTCACTTTCCAGTCCTGCGTAAGAGTTTGTGCCTGAACGGCTACGGCGGACGCAACAACAGCGAGTCCGCACACAAGAATGTGTTTAATTTTTTTCATAAAGTTAGGTTTTAGTTTGATTTATAAGTTTTAGTTAAGTTCTTCTATTATAAAAAAGTTAGGCCGTAGTCTTTTTTTCCTTATTTTTTGTAAAAGTACACATTAAAATCAACACCGCAACATTTTTATATCTTTTTAACTCACAATTATCCATTTTCAACATCCTGTATCGCAGCGCAGACACGATACTTCATAGCAACCCCATTCGTAGGAGCGCAGCGATGACGCATGAGGTCACCGGTCGCCACCCTGCCCATACGCTTCGGAGATGCGCTACTACGCCCGAAGATTCACTCTCTGCCTCCCTCCCGGAGAACGAGGGGATGTCCGCAACGCGGACGCGATACTCCATAGTAACCTCCATTCGTAGGAGCGCAGCGATGACGCATGGGGTCACTGACCGCCACCCTGCTCATGCGCTTCGAAGATGCGCTACTATGCCAAAGGAGTCACTCTCTGCACCCGGAGAACGAGGGGATGTCCGCAACGCGGACACGCTTTCAGTTAACCCCGGACTGCGTCCGGGGCAGAGCGACCAACGCAGCATGCACCGCAACGCGGTGCCGCTGAGACACAATCTTGTTTTTGCTTTTTGGATAAAACCGGCTGCGCCTCGGAAAAATCGAAGCAAGCTTCATTTTTCTCTCGGCTTGCGCGGTTTTTCTCTCGGCTTGCACTAACTTTGCAAAAAATTTCTATGAAGAAGCCGAAATTGGAAGGGGTGAAAAATCTCTTGTTTGACTTGGGCGGCGTCATTATGGACATCCGCCGCGAAAATTGTGTTAAAGCCTTGGAGCAACTGGAAGTGAGCGGCATCGGCGAGATGCTGGGCGTCTACTGCCAGCAGGGCGCATTTCTTCAACTTGAAGAGGGAAAAATCACACCGGCTGAGTTTCGCGACTATGTGCGCGGCAAGTCTGCCCGCACACTCTCCGACGAGGAAATCGACACGGCGTTTGACGCCTTTCTTGTGGGCATCCCAGTGGCGCGTCTCCACGCGCTCGAGTCGCTGCGCAACCATTATAAGATATATGTGCTGTCAAACACCAACGCCATAATGTACAACCAGGGCATCCGCCGCGAGTTTGAGAAAGACGGCAAACACCGCGAAGACTATTTCGACGGCATCTGCACAAGTTTTGAGGAGGGCGTGGCAAAGCCCGACCGCCGCATCTTCGAGGCCGTGGTGCGCAAATTCGGCATACGCCCGGAAGAAACGCTGTTCTTCGACGATTCGCAGACCAATCTCGACGCGGCAGCGGAACTGGGTTTCAAGACGTGGCTTGTGGCTGAAGGTACGGAATTCATAGAAGCGTTCGGGGAGTAATGGATACTTTTTTCAACAAGCAAGTTCCCGACAACATGCCGCCGTTAGCGGCAACGATAGGGATGTTTGACGGCGTGCACCGCGGCCACCGCCTTGTTGTCGGCAATCTGCGCCAAGCTGCGTCGGCACGAGGATTGAAAACCGCCGTGTTCACCTTCCCCAACCATCCCCAACTGCTGTTTCACCCCGACTGCGGTCTGCGGCTGCTCACAAGCCCGGAAAAGAAGGCTTCGCTGCTGGCGCAGACGGGCGTTGACTACACTTTCTTCCTCTCATTCACTCATGAATTGGCGGCGATGACGGCACGCGAGTTTATGACGTTGCTTCACTCCCGCTACAACGTGAGGCTGCTCGCCGTGGGTTACGACCACCGTTTCGGACGGCGGTCGGACGAGACTTTTGCCGACTATCAACGCTACGGCGAGGCGATTGGCATGGACGTGATAACCACTCCCGAACTCAGCGGCGACGGCCATATCAGCTCGTCTGCCATACGCCGACGGCTGGCTGAGGGCGACGTGAAAGGCGCCGCCTCGATGCTCGGACACCGCTACTGCATTGCCGGCAAGGTGGTGGACGGCAAGCGCAACGGCCGCCTTATCGGCTTCCCCACCGCCAACATCGACCTTGACGGCATACCTCTGCTCGTGCCGCCCGACGGCGTATATGCCGTTAAAGTATCGGTCGACGGAGCGACATTCGGTGGTATGCTCAACATCGGCACTCCGACAGTCGACCATGCAACGCAACGCACCATTGAGGTGAACATCTTCAACTTCGACAACGAGATATACGGCAAGACGGTGAATCTTGAATTTGTTGACCGTGTGCGCGACGAGCGACGCATGAACGGACTCGACGACCTGCGCCGGCAACTGCAACTCGACCGAAAAACAATTGAAAATATATTAACACAATCTTCAGAATATGAAAATCATTAATTTTGCCGACGAGCGTTCGCTTGTCAACGTTTTTATGCGCGAACTGCGCGACGAGAAAATCCAGAAAGACATGTTGCGTTTCCGCCGCAACATTGAGCGTATTGGGGAAATTGCAGCCTATGAGATTTCAAAGACACTCGAATTCAAGACCATCGACACCAAAACTTGCCTCGGAACAGCAAAAAGCCATGTGGTGGACGAAACTGTGGTTATCGCCACCATCCTGCGCGCCGGACTGCCTTTGCATCAGGGTGTGCACAACTATTTCGACGGCGCTGAAAACGCTTTCGTGTCTGCCTACCGCAAATATGTGAGCAAAGACGATTTCCGCATCCACATCGAGTATATCGCCGCTCCACGCATCGACGACAAGGTGCTGATAATCACCGACCCTATGCTCGCAACAGGATCGTCGATGGAGCTTGCCTACGAGGCGCTGCTGACAAAAGGCAAACCTTCGAAGGTGCATATCGTGTCGGTAATCGCCTCGCAACAGGCTATCGACTTTATCTGCGACAAATTTCCCGCCGACACCACTCTGTGGGTGGCTGCCATCGACGACGAAGTCAACGAGCACAAATACATCGTGCCTGGACTCGGAGATGCCGGCGACCTCGCGTTCGGTGAAAAAGAAGGTTAACGGATTAAACCTTTTCCGCTCATCTTCGTTCTAAAATATATCAACTTAAAAAACGAAGAATGATGAAAAGACTTCTTACAACAACCCTGCTCAGCATCGTGATGCTGCTTATCTGCGCCCCAGGCGCGGCAGCGTCAGACAGAGCCATTGCCTATCACGACCTGCCTCTACGCGCACAGTCGTTTGTCAAAAAATATTTCAATCCGCACAAGGTGGTGCTCGTGAAGGAAGATCGCGGTTTCCGCGACACCGACTACGATGTGAAGTTTACCGACGGAAGCGAGATTGAGTTCAACGGCAGAGGCGAATGGACCGAGGTGAAATGCCCTAAAGGTTTGAAAAACGGCATCATACCAGTGCAGATAATGAACTTTATGAAACACCGCGGCTATCTGAAGCATGGCGTGAAGCCTGTGAAGATTGAATACAGCCGAAAGGGTTATGAGGTGAAACTGAGCAACGGAACGGAGCTGGAATTCGACAACCGCTTCAATCTTGTCGACGTGGACCATTGAGGAATTTTCAAAAAAAAGTTTTGGCGTTTCAGAAAATTTGCCGTAACTTTGCGCCACTAAAACCTCGATACCCGGGTGGCGAAATTGGTAGACGCGCTAGTTTCAGGTTCTAGTGGTGTAACAACCTTGTCGGTTCGAGTCCGATCTCGGGTACACAGAATAGCTGATAATCTTTTGATTGTCAGCTATTTTTGTTTTATCAGCCAAAAACAAGCAATACTGCTATTTTTTAGATGCGGAAAATCCTCGCCACGGCGATTGCTGCCTTCACCATCCATAAAGGCAGACGGTCGGCGAGCAGAAAACACAGCCGGTAGACATACGGAATGTTGCTGAAACTCCAGATATGCGCATTGGTTTCGGGATAGGTCGACCGCCAACGCACAATGTCGCGGTGGCTGCCTCGGAGCATCTTTATCTTTGCCGTAAACCGTGCAAACAGAATGAATTGCGAATAGCGTTCGGCATACGCCGGCGGCATCGAGGCAAACCAACGGTCCATCCCGTCGACAAACGCAAGATGGTCGGCAAGCACACGGTCCATTCGCTCGGTCGACAACGAGTCTGTCGTTTCTTTACGATAATGATAGAACGGACGGTTGTAAATCACTATGCGGCGCGTTGCAACAGCCACTCTGAACCACAGCCCCAAATCTTCCCAACAGTTGACCCCCTCAAAAAAGCGGATGCCGTTGTCGACAATCACGCTGCGGCGTATAATCTTGTTACACAATGAGCAATGAAGCGTGTCGAGAGGCATATCGTTGAGCTGCGGATAGTCGAGCGAAGGGAAACCCACCGTGTCACAACGCCCCTTGCCCTTCTCCAAATAATACGGGGTGCACACCACGTCGGCGCCTGTGGAATCAGCCACGCGCAGCATCGTGCCATACATCTCGGCATCAACCCAGTCGTCTGCGTCGCAATGGATTACGAATTCTCCGCTCGCCGCGTCAACACCGCGCTGCCGTGAATATGCGCTGCCTCGGTTGATGTCGTTGCGAAGCACCGTCACTTGGTCGCGCCGCTGCGGATAGCTCGACACCACCGCCTGCAGCACCGCCTCGGAAGCATCGGTGCTGCGGTCGTTGACAAAAATAAACTCTATGCCGCCCGACAGCGACTGACGCATCAGCGAATGCACACAATCTCCGATATGCCGCTCCGCATTGTAGAATGGAACGACAACCGAGAGCCGTATGTCAGTTTTCGCAATATCCATAGATACATACAAAGTTAGTGATTTCGCCGATAAAAAGAAATATATTAACTTTGTGTTATTAAAATTTATTGTTGTGGCAGAAAAAAAAATTGTTGAAACTCCGCTGATGAAGCAGTTTTTCGAGATGAAGAAAAAACATCCCGATGCAATCATGCTGTATCGTGTGGGCGACTTTTACGAAACATTTTCAACCGATGCCGTCACGGCTTCGGAAATATTGGGCATAACGCTCACAAAACGTGCCAACGGCCCGGGACAGCACATCGAACTTGCCGGGTTTCCCCACCATGCGCTCGACACATATCTGCCAAAACTGGTGCGCGCGGGAAAGCGCGTTGCAATCTGCGAGCAACTTGAAGACCCTAAACTGACAAAAAAACTCGTGAAGCGCGGCATCACCGAACTGGTGACTCCGGGAGTAGCCATAAACGGAAATATGCTCGACTACCGCGAGAACAACTTCCTCGGTGCGGTGCATTTCGGAAAAAACGCCTGCGGAGTGGCGTTTCTCGACATCAGCACAGGTGAGTTTCTTACCGCCGAGGGCACAATCGACTATATTGACAAACTGCTCGCCAACTTCTCTCCGAAGGAGGTGCTGGTGGAGCGGTCGTGCAAAAAACGCTTCGACCAGTCGTTTACGGCTAAATATCTGACGTTTGAACTCGACGACTGGATGATGACCGGCGAGGCTGCTCACGACAGGCTGCTGAAGCAGTTTGAGACAAAAAATCTGAAAGGTTTCGGTGTCGACAAGATGCATAATGCAATTGTTGCTTCGGGAGCAATTCTGTTCTACCTCGACCTGACTCAGCACACTCAGATTTCACACATCACGTCGCTCGCTCGCATCGAGGAGGAGAAATTCGTGCGTCTAGACCGCTTTACGGTGCGCAACCTCGAGCTGGTGGAACCAATGTGCGAGGACGGCAAAAGCCTGCTCAACGTGATTGACCGCACCGTATGCCCTATGGGCGCGCGCCTGCTGCGACGATGGACTTTGTTCCCGCTGAAGTCGGTGAAGCAAATCAACGACCGGCTCGACGTGGTGGAGCATTTCTTCAAAGACCGCGAGGGACGAGAACTGATTCAACGCCAACTGGAACTGGTCGGCGACATGGAGAGGCTGGTGTCGAAAGTGGCGGTGGGAAGAATCTCGCCACGGGAGATGGTGCAGATGAAAAATGCGCTCAACGCGGTGGCGCCGATAAAGGCTTATTGCGAAGATGCCGACAATGCCGTGCTGCGGTCGTTCGGCGAGCAACTGAATGCATGCGCCTCCATACGCGACCGCATTGAACGGGAACTGAACCCCGACGCGCCAAACGCAACCAACAGGGGCAACGTGATCAGAACCGGCGTCAACGACGAACTCGACTCGCTACGCGAGATTTCATATTCAGGAAAGGACTATCTGCTGAAAATACAACAACGTGAGAGCGAACTGACGGGTATCCCAAGCCTGAAGGTGGCTTACAACAACGTGTTCGGATACTACATCGAAGTGCGCAACACGCACAAGGACAAGGTGCCGCCGGAATGGATTCGGAAGCAGACTCTTGTCAACGCCGAACGCTACGTCACTCAGGAGCTGAAGGAATATGAGGAGAAAATCCTCGGCGCTGAGGAGAAAATCCTTTCGCTGGAGACTCGACTGTTCAACGACCTGGTGGCTGCCGTGGCGACATACATTCCTGCAATCCAATTGAATGCGTCGCTCGTTGCCCGGCTCGACTGCCTGATGTCGTTTACAAGGGTTTCTATAGAAAACCGATACAACCGACCGGATGTCAACGAGTCGCTCGACATCGACATCGTCGAGGGACGACACCCTGTTATCGAAAAGCAACTGCCGCCGGGCGAGTCATACATCGCCAACAACGTGACTCTCGGAAACGAGTCGCAGCAGATCATGATGATCACCGGTCCCAACATGGCGGGTAAGTCGGCGCTGCTGCGACAAACGGCTCTCATCGTGCTGATGGCACAGATTGGATGCTTCGTGCCTGCCGACGCCGCGAAAATCGGCATCGTCGACAAAATATTCACCCGCGTCGGCGCTTCCGACAACATTTCGCTCGGGGAGTCGACGTTTATGGTGGAAATGAACGAGGCGGCTTCAATCCTCAACAATCTGAGCGAACGAAGTCTTGTGCTGTTCGACGAGCTGGGACGGGGCACGAGCACATACGACGGAATATCTATAGCGTGGTCGATTGTGGAGTATATACACGAGAACCCTCGGTTTCACGCAAAAACCCTCTTCGCCACTCACTATCACGAACTCAACGAGATGGCTAAAACGTTCAAACGCATCGCAAACTTCAATGTGTCGGTGCGCGAAATCGACGGAAAGGTTGTGTTCCTCCGAAAACTCGTGGAGGGAGGCAGCGAACACAGCTTCGGTATACACGTGGCGAAACTCGCCGGACTGCCGCCGGCAATCGTCACCCGCGCAAACGAGGTGCTTCACCAACTTGAATCGGCAAACTCGAAGGATGCCGCGGCGCAATGCCTCTCGGAAATGGACGAAGGCAGTGGAAAGGGTGTACAGCTGTCGTTCTTCCAACTCGACGACCCTGTTCTGAGCCAGGTGCGCGACGAAATCCTGAACACCGACATAAACAACCTTACGCCAATGGCGGCGCTCAACAAACTGAACGACATAAAGGCAATAATTACTGGCAAAAAGGGGTGATTTGAAAAAATCAGAAATTTTACATATCTTTGTATTACATGGCAAACTAAACTGAAAAACTGCTCGTGGAAAATATTGACTATAAATCCTTACATCTGACTCCGGAACAGGAGGACCAGAACATTGAAGCCGCCTTTCAGGACGTGCTCAACGGATACCTGCACAGCAACCACCGCAAAAAGGTGGAAATAATAAAGCGCGCATATTCATTCGCCAAGGAGGCGCACAAGGGCATACGCCGGCGGTCGGGCGAGCCTTACATCCTACACCCTATCGCCGTGGCGAAAATCGTGAGCCAGGAAATCGGTCTCGGATCTACGTCGATATGCGCTGCTCTGCTGCATGACGTGGTGGAGGACACGGAATACACTGTCGAGGATATCGAGATGAACTTCGGCAAAAAGATTGCTATGATTGTCGACGGGCTGACAAAGATTTCAGGCGGTATTTTCGGCGACAGGGCTTCGGCTCAGGCGGCGAATTTCAGAAAACTGCTGCTGACAATGGCGGAGGACATACGCGTGATTCTTATCAAAATGGCTGACCGTCTGCACAACATGCGAACTCTCGGTTCGATGCTGCCGAGCAAGCAGTATAAGATTGCTGGCGAAACGCTCTACATCTACGCGCCGCTCGCTCACAGACTCGGTTTGTTTGCCATAAAAACCGAACTTGAGGACCTGAGTTTCAAATACCAGCACCCTGAACAATACAAGGAAATCATCGCGAAAATCAAAAAAACCGACAAAGACAGGCAGATGGTGTTTGAAAACTTCGCCGCGCCAATCCGCAATAAACTTGACGCTATGGGGCTCAAATACTCGCTGTCAACCCGCGTGAAGTCGGCTTTCTCTATCTGGAACAAAATGGAAACCAAACACGTGCCGTTTGAGGAGGTCTACGACTTATACGCTGTGAGAATCGTGTTTGACTGCTGCGAAACCGACAACGAGAAGACGATTTGCTGGAGCATATACTCTGCAATTACCGATATTTACAAGCTGCACCCTACCAGAACACGCGACTGGGTAAGCACGCCGAAGGCCAACGGATACCGTGCGTTGCACCTGACGGTGATGGGCAACGACGGAAACTGGGTGGAGGTGCAGATCAGAAGCCAAAAGATGGACGACATCGCTGAACGCGGTTTTGCAGCCCACTGGAAATACAAAATCGGTGAAAGCGACGAGGAGTCGGAACTCGAAACGTGGCTGAAAACGATTACCGACTTGCTGAAGGAGCCGGGACCGAACGCGGTCGACTTCCTCGACACTATAAAACTGAACCTGTTTGCAACCGAGATTATCGTGTTCACGCCTAAGGGCGACCTCGTGACGCTGCCTAAAGACGCTACGGTGCTCGACCTTGCATACAACCTGCACTCCGAAATCGGTTCGCACGCCATTGCGGGTAAGGTGAACCACAGGCTGGTGCCTATCTCTTACAAACTGCAAAGCGGTGACCAGGTGGAGGTGCTGACGTCAAAAACTCAGAAACCTGTCCCGGAATGGCAGTCGTTCATTTGCACTGCCAAAGCGAAAACAAGACTGGAGGCGGCGCTAAGAAAGGAACGGAAGATGCTGATTGAGAAAGGCGAAAAAATGGCGAGAAAAGCGGTCGAGGGTGTGTCGCCGGAAGACTATGCGCAGTTTATATCAAAACTGATGGCGCATTTCCACATCACTACACGCGACGGTATGTATCTCGCTATCGGATGCGGACACATCGAAATCAACGAGGGCATCGTGAAGTCGCTGTGCAAAAAGCAGAATCTGAAGTTGCTGAACCGCCTGTGGCCTTTCGGCAAAAAGCCTGCCGACGACTCTGCCCAACACGCTGCCGACCATTCACATCAGAAAGAAATCGACACGAAAAAGGTATACGTGCTGCGATCTGTGAACGGTGTGCATAACTACAAGATTGCTCAATGCTGCAACCCGATTCCGGGCGACGACGTGGTGGGATACATCGACGACGACAACAACGTGGTGGTTCACAAAATGGACTGCGAGACGGCGACAAGACTAAAGAGCAGTTTCGGAAACCGTCTGGTGGCTACCCAATGGGAGGAGTCGCCGCAAATCACATCATTCATGGCTACAATCCACATCGAGGGAATCGACAGAATGGGCATCCTGCAGGAGCTGATACATGAGATTTCAATAAATATGTCTATCAACATCCGCAACCTCAACATCGAGGCAAACCAGGGCGTGTTCACGTGCAACCTTGTGGTGCGCGTGTCAGACGCTGCCATTGTTGTGAGGATGTGCCGCCAAATAAAGAAAATCAACGGTGTGAAATCAGCTGTAAGAACCAGTTAATAAAAAAACGAGTCTATGAAAGAACTGAAAAAAGTTTTCGCCAAAAAATTCTGGATTCACGTAGCGTTCTTTGTCGCTGCCGTGGCGGTTATCCTATATTTCGTGCCCGGACGCGCCCATAAGAAATTCGTTTACGAAGTGGGAAAGCCCTGGACGGCGCCGGCTCTCTACGCTCCTGCCCAGCTGGTCGTTGGCCTCGACGCGGCTTCGGAAAAGGCGATAAAGGACAGCATAATCAATTCTTTCATACCGTTTTTCAAACACAACACAAACATCGAGTCGGAGATCCAATCGAAAATCAGCCGGACGCCTATGCTGATGCATCGCGAAATCAGCAATGCCGTGCGCCAAGTGTATGCCGACGGAATCGTCGACAACAGAGTCTACGATTCTATTCAGAACAACAAACTCCCAAGCCTGAAGGTGGTCGACAATGAAAACAGGGCGCAAACCCTGTCGACCGCAAAAATGAGGTCGGCAAAAGCGGCTTATGAATATATCGACAAGCAGGTGCATGGTGTGCTGTCGATGTCGACACTGAACCTCGCCGAACTACTAAAACCGAATTACGCGGAAGACTCGCAGAGAAACAAGGAATACCTGCAGGGCGAATATGCCCGCGCAAGCATTCGGGCGCCTATCGAAAAGGGTGAGCTGATAATTGCCCGCGGTGCCAAAGTGACGCCGCAAAACGCGCTGGCCATCGAGGCGTGCGAGAAAATCCTTGAAAGCGAGACGACTGGAAAGTCGCACTATCCTATCGTGGGAAACACGATTGTGGTGCTGATGCTGTTCTTCCTTCTTTTCCTCTATTTCTTAATCTACCGCCGGCAGGCAATTCTCGAAAACAAGAGGAAACTGAGTTTCGTGCTGTCGCTGCTGACTGCCGTGACCATCGCATCCTACACGCTGATGCACCGCGTGGTCTACGGCCCGATGCTGATGCCTATCACGCTGATTCCTGTCATCGTGGTCACGTTCTTCGACTCGCGCACTGCCTTCTTCTTGTCGATGGTGCAGGTGCTCCTTTGCAGCCTGATCGAAGAGGGGGCGGCGCAAGGCAACTTCATCATTATGCACACGGTGGCTTGCATCGTTGCCATCGACACTCTGCAGGAACTCACAAAACGCTCGCAGCTGATACGCACTGCAATCTGCGTGTTCCTGTCATACTCAATCATGTATGCCGCTTTGACAATAATCGAGGAGGGAAACATTACCGCAATCGACCTTCACACGTTTGCATGCTTCGCAATCAACGCGGTGATGCTGTCGTTTGCATATGTGATTATCTTCGTATTCGAACGGGTGTTCGGTTTTGTGTCGAAAGTAACGCTCGTTGAGCTGGCCGACATCAACAATCCTCTCCTGCAGGAACTGTCGGAAAAATGCCCGGGAACGTTCCAGCACTCCGTGCAATTGTCAAACCTCGTGGCGGAGGCGGCACGCGAAATCGGGGCGAACTCGCAGTTGGCGCGTGCCGGAGCGCTGTACCACGACATCGGTAAAATGGACAACCCGGCTTTCTTCACCGAAAACCAGCACGATGTGAACCCTCACGAGGTGCTGACTCCGGAGCAAAGCGCGAAAATCGTTATCCGACACGTGACCGACGGACTGAAACGTGCCGAAAAGGAAAAACTGCCTATGGAAATCAGAAATTTCATCCTTGAGCACCACGGCAGAAACCTTGCCAAATATTTCTATACAACTGCTTGCAACAACAACGGTGGAAACCCGGTCGACCCGACGCCTTTCACATACCCTGGCCCGAACCCGCGCAGCAAGGAGACGTCGTTGCTCATGATGGCAGATGCCACCGAGGCGGCTTCGAGAAGCCTGAAGGAATACAACGACGAGACTATTTCAAACCTTGTCAACAAGATTATCGACGGGCAAATCGCACAAGGGCTGATGAAAGACTCGCCGCTGAGTTTCCGTGATGTGGAGGTGGTGAAAAAGGTGTTTATTTCTCGACTGCGTACAATGTACCACACCCGAATTTCATATCCCGAGCTCAAAAAACCTGCCGCCAAGCCCACCCAATAACTCCAATTCGCTTGGAAAAGTGTAGCAAACTGCCTACGATTCGTTCCGAAAAGTGTAACGAACCACCCATAATTCGCTTGGAAAAGTGTAATGAAGCCTTGCACATTCGCTTGGAAAAGTGTAATTTCGCATTAAAGAATAACGGGAGAAGATATGCTTAAAAGAAAGATAGAGAAATATTTAGGCCAGTGGAAAGAAGCCGCCGACAGGAAGCCACTTGTGATAAAGGGCATACGGCAGTGTGGAAAGACATATATTGTACAGAAATTTGCGACCGAGAATTATGAAAGTGTTGTCTATATAAACTTCATTCTCGAGCCCGACAAGAAGTCAGCGTTTCACGGCAATATCGATGTCGACACCATCATCCTCAACCTGTCCGCCTTGATTCCCGGTTCACGTTTCATCAATGGGAAAACATGCATCATCCTTGACGAGATTCAGGAGTGCAAAGAAGCGAGAACCTCCTTAAAATCGTTTTGCATCGATGGTCGATTCGATATCATTGCCACTGGGTCGCTGTTGGGAGTGAAAGGTTACGGCAAAACACCAAAGAAAGACATCGATGGAGGACAAGATTCCGTACCTGTCGGATATGAGACGGTAATCGAGATGTTTCCTTTGGATTTTGAAGAATTTTTATGGGCAAACGGCATCAATGACTCCGTGATTGACAACGTCAAGACATGTTTTGACAACGAACAGGCCGTTGCCGAAGGCATCCATCGCGCGATGATGGAACTGCTTTATAGATACATCATTGTCGGAGGTCTGCCAGAGGTGGTCAACTGCTTCATTGAGACTAAGAACATCGAACTCATATACAATAAGCAACGCAATCTTATATTTGAATATGAAGAAGATATGGTTAAATATGCCGCTGATACCGACAAGCCACATATTCGCGAATGCTTTGAATCTATCCCCAAGCAACTGGCAAAAGAAAACAAAAAATTCCAGTATTCGGTGGTCAAAAAGGGTGGGCGTGCCTCGCAATATTTGGGATGCATCCAATGGCTGGAAGACGCAGGAATAGCCCAAAGATGCTACAACACGACAATAACAGAATTGCCGTTGGACGGCAACGCCATTACTGATTGCTTCAAGCTGTATACCACCGACATAGGTCTTCTTATGGCAATGTTGGACTATGGCACACAGGCCGACATCCTTAAAGGAAACCTTTTAGGCTACAAAGGCGCTATATTCGAAAACCTAATGGCAGACTTTTTATGCAAGTCAGGGCAACGGCTATACTATTTTCATAAAGAAAGTGGGCTTGAACTCGATTTTTTGGTTAGATTCAAAGGGGAATGTGTCGTCATTGAAGTCAAATCAAAAACCGGCAAGGCAAAAAGCATAAATACGATTCTAAAGAACAAAGCGATATATCATGTCAACAACGCCATCAAACTTGGCCAATATAACGTAGGGCGCAATGGAGACGTACTAACAGTCCCGCTCTATATGGGATTTCTGATACAGGATAAACTTACGGACGTAATCATTCCTGATGTAGATTTAACCGCAGCTATCGTGTAAGCACCGACTGGATGGCGGAATATCGGCAGCGTAATAGTGTGGCGTACCCCTGGACGCCACGGAAATACGCGGCAATCTGCCGTGGTGAATGAGGCGCATAGCGCCGGCAACAAGTCGGAACTGCTGGCTTTGGCCTGCAGCGTAGCGCGGGCAGAGCAGACAGCCGCATAGCGGTTGCTCGCTGCATGGGTGGCGGAATCCACAGCATCGGCAGGCGAGGCTTTCGTGCCGGAGGCACGAGACTTACTCCTAACCCATTACGCGGAGCCTGCGGAGCGTGATGGGATTATACCGGTCAACACCATATGCGTGCCGGAGGTACGCCACTACGGCCTGCGGATATAGAGAGCGGCCGCAGGCTTCGCATGCGGTTCCCACTTGTGGTCGGCGCTATGCGCCTAAGAATGCCATTGACACGGTCTAAGTGTATAGGCTATTCAGACCGCGGCCAATGGAGGGTTGGCAAGTCGTCACCATGCTCGTATATAGCAGTTTAGCGAAAGCCTTTTATAAAATAATAGTACAAAATTAATTCGTTAAATAAATAATTAGTATCTTTGCCAAAAATTATGGCAATCTTAGTTTGAATATTTTATTTAAAAAACATATAACTATGAAGAGATTAATTTTTTCTTTCATTGTTGTTGCTACAGCGATTCTTGCGTCATGCAATGAAGAATTTGAAGAATTAACCTCTGACTACACCCCAAATTATCGCGATGGTGTATACTCAGGCGACAATCTGACATTTACAGTAGATGGAGAACCCCGCACGGTAAATTCTGTTACGATTAGCTCTCGCCAAGTTGGCAATGACACCCTTTACTCGGAAACTCTAAAGAAACACTACTTAAATCCGATTTATGTCACCAACGTTATAATCAAAGGTTTTCCAGGTAAGAAAGACCGCATCACCATACCCGCAATTTCCAGTGTAGATAAATTGAGAGGATGTATTAATCTATAAAATCCCTTAAATTGGCGTAATATCATG
>ULQB01014867.1_pt1 | contig 14851 bp, 10 predicted proteins | sample 1954041 | NCBI WGS metagenome assembly ULQB01 (sample SAMEA4835644, study PRJEB28245) | human gut metagenome | biome: gut microbiome; material: fecal sample | place: Denmark | collected 2008 | reverse complement strand
TAAGCGGCCCTTGGTGCTTGTGTGCGCCGACGAGCGGGAGTGCCGGCGCTTTGCCGGGGACCTGGAGGGTCTTCTGGGAGAGCCGGCTCTGTGGCTGCCGGGCCGGGAGATGCATCTGCGCCCGGAGACGGTGGGAAGCCGCCAATGGGACTACCGGCGCATGGCAGCCCTGCACCGAATGCTGACGGAAGCGCCGCCGGTGATCCTCACCACCGCCGAGGCTCTGTGTCAGCGGTGCATTCCGCCCCAGGTACTTTCCTCGGCGGTGCGGGTTCTGGAGCCGGGTCAGCGCTATGACCCGGCGCAGCTTTGCCGGGACCTGGCGGACGCCGGCTATACCCGGTGCGACCAGGTGGAGGGGCCCGGGCAGTTTGCTCTGCGGGGCGGCATATTGGATGTGTTCTCCCCGGAGGGAGAGCAGCCTGTGCGCTGCGACTTTTTTGACGATGAGATCGACGCCCTGGGGCGGTTTGACCCCGGCACCCAGCGTCGAACAGAGAATATCCCCCGGGCTGTGCTGCTGCCGGCGGCAGAGGTGCTTCCCGGGTGCCGCCCGGAGGCGGCGGAGATTTTGGAAAAGGCCGCCCGCCGCTACGAAAAAAAGGACGAAACCGCCCGCCTCTGTGCCACCCTGCGTGCAGATGCGGCGGCGCTGCAGGCAGGGGTCATCCCCGGCGGCGGCGACCGCTATATGGCGGCGGTGTATGAGGAGTTTTCCTGCCCGGCGGACTATCTGCCAAAGGGCGCGCTGGTGTGTATCAGTGAGAGCGGGCGGGTTGCCGAGGGGCTGAAGCAGTGGCTTTGGCAGCGGCACCAGGATATTGTGTCATCGGAGGAAAGCGGCGTACTGGCCGGAGAATTTTCCCGGCTGCAGTGGGACCGGGAGGAGCTAGTTCACTTTTTGGGTGGTTTCCCGGTGTGCCAGATGGAGAGCCTGCCCACCAGCCGTTTTCTGTTGGAGCCCAAGGCCATGGTGCAGGTGGCGGCCAAGCAGCTGTCCGTATACGGCGGCAGCCTGGAGACCGCCGTCACCGATCTGACCCACTATCTCACCTCGGGCTACCGGGTGCTGGTGCTGTGCGGAGGTCGGGTCCGGGCGGAGAATCTGCAGCGGCTGCTGCGGGAGCGAAAAATCCCGGCGGCGCTGGATTTTTCCGGCCACGCCATGCCGAAAAAGGGGCAGGCGCTGATCGCCCTGGGAACCCTCAGCGCCGGAAGCGAATACCCGGGGCTGCAGTTGGCGGTCCTCACCGAGGGGCAGCTGACGGCCCGAGTCTCCGGCAAGGAGCCCCGGCGCAAGGCCGCACCCAAGAATGACCCCACAAGACAAAGGCTCCAGTCCTACGCCGACCTGACCCCCGGGGATCTGGTGGTGCATCAGCACCACGGCATCGGGCGTTTCGTTTCCATGATGCGTCTGCCGGTGGACGGGGTGGAGAAGGACTATATCAAGATCGCCTACGCCGGCAGCGACTGCCTGTATGTCCCGGCCACCCAGCTGGACCTGGTGAGCAAGTACATCGGCACCGGGGAGGACACCGGCCATACCAAGTTAAACAAGCTGGGCGGCAGTGAGTGGGCCAAGACCACCCATCGGGCCAAGGCCGCCGCCAAAGACCTGGCCAAGGGGCTTATCGACCTGTACGCCCGGCGGCAGCGGCTGGAGGGCTTCGCCTTCTCGCCGGATTCCCCGTGGCAGCAGGAGTTTGAGGAGGCCTTCCCCTACACGGAGACCGATGACCAGCTCCGGTGCATCCGGGAGATCAAAAGCGACATGGAGCAGCCCCGGCCCATGGACCGGCTCCTGTGCGGCGATGTGGGCTACGGAAAAACGGAGGTAGCCCTCCGGGCGGTGATGAAGTGCATTTTAGACGGCAAGCAGGCGGCCATTTTGGTGCCCACCACGGTGCTGGCCCAGCAGCATTATGCCACCGCCGTAAGCCGTTTCCGCAGCTTTCCCGTAACGGTGGAGGTGCTGAGCCGTTTCCGCAGTCCCAAGCAGGTGAAGGAAATTCTGGAGCGCACCGCCCAGGGCAAGGTGGACCTGCTCATCGGCACCCATAAGCTGCTGCAAAAAAATGTGTCCTTCCACGACCTGGGGCTGCTGATTATCGACGAGGAGCAGCGCTTCGGCGTAACGGCCAAGGAGCAGCTCAGACAGCGCTGGGCCCAGGTGGATACCCTGACCCTCTCGGCCACCCCCATTCCCCGAACCCTGAACATGGCTCTTTCGGGCATACGGGATATGTCCGCCATCGAGGAGCCGCCCCGGGACCGTCAGCCGGTGCAGACCTATGTGCTGGAGCACGACTGGGGCATTTTGGCCGAAGCCATGCGCCGGGAGCTTGACCGGGGCGGGCAGGTATACTACCTGCATAACCGGGTGGAGAATATTGAAGCCGCCGCCGGGCGCATCCGCCAGCTCTTAGGAGACGATGTCTCCATCGGCATCGCCCACGGAAAAATGAGCGAGAGCCAGCTGAGCCGGGTGATGCAGGATATGGCGGAGGGGGACATTCAGGTCCTGGTCTGCACCACCATCATCGAAACGGGCATCGACATTCCCAATGTGAACACCCTTATCATCGAGGATGCCGACCGCATGGGTCTGAGCCAGCTCCACCAAATTCGCGGGCGCATCGGGCGCAGCCCCCGGCGGGCCTACGCTTACCTCACCTACCGTCAGGGAAAGATTCTGACGGAGGAGGCCGGCAAGCGCCTCACAGCCATACGGGAGTATGTGGAGTTCGGCTCCGGGTTCAAGATCGCCATGCGGGACCTGGAGATTCGCGGAGCAGGCAATCTGCTGGGCGCGGAGCAGTCGGGCTATATGATGAGCGTGGGCTACGATATGTATTTGAAGCTCTTAAACGACGCCGTGCTGGAGCAGCAGGGAAAGGCCGCAGAAATTCGGCCCGAATGCTCTGCCGACCTCACCGTGGCGGCCTACATCCCCGAGCACTATATACCCCAGCCCAAGCAGCGGATGGACCTGTACCGCCGCATTGCGGCCATTCGTTCGGTGGAGGACTCCCGGGACATTCTGGACGAGCTGCTGGATCGCTTCGGCGACCCGCCCCGGGCCGTAACGGCTCTGTTGGAGGTGGCCCTGCTCCGTGCGGACGCGGCCAATGTGGGTATCTGCGACATTTCCCAAAAGGGAAACCAGCTCCTCTTCCGCTTTACGGATCGGGTGGACCCGCCCAGCCTCTTGGCCCTGTGTACGATGGCGTCTTATAAGGGACGGCTTTTGCTGCACTCCGGGAGCCAGCCGTATCTGTCCCTTTATTTGAAAGAAAAAGAAAATGCCTTGCAGGCCGCCTCGGTTCTCACCGAAAATCTGCGGCTGAAACAAGAGGAAAAGACTGCCGATAAAGTGGCAAGATTGTAATAACGGTAAGGAAGGGTGTGTGAGGGAAACCCAAGAAGGGTGTCCCTCGCCATTGAAATCAGCAGTTTTTGAAACTTTTTCAAAGTTTCAAAAACTTAGGCAGCGGGGCGAAAAGACTTTTTCGACACGCTGGAATATACGGGCAGCAAGCCCCAAACAGAAGGAGAAAAGCTATGAAAAAACTTATCATTCGCGCTCTGGCCGGACTTTTGGCCTCTGTGGTACTGGTGGCCTGTGTGTCGCTTATGGGGAATATGCCCGGCGGCAAGCGCACCGACGGTATTTTCTATGAGGCCAGCGGCATCCATCCCGACGCCACCCTCATGACCGTGAATAAGCAGCCCGTGACCGCGGAGGAGTTTCTCTACTGGCTGGCCTACGACTGCGATTACCTGTCCTCCTACATGGGCGGCAATGTAGACTTCAGCACCGCCGTGGGCGGCAATATGACCTACGGCCAGTACGCCCTGGAGGATGCCCAGCGGACGGTGACCCTTTACGCCGTGGTGCGCAACTGGGCCCAGAAGGCGGGCATTGAGCTCTCCCAGGAGTCCCAGGCCCAGCTGGACGCCCAGCGCCAGCAGTATGTGACCTATTACGGCGGCGAAGAGGGCTATGCCAAGCAGCTGGAGCTCATGGGTCTCACGGACGAGGGCTTCCAGCAGATCAACCGGGTGTATTTCCTCTATGCCCAGCTTCACAGTGCCTACTGCACCGAGGGCGGCGTCCTCTACCCCGCCCAGGAGGAGATCGACAGCTTCGCCAAGTCCCATGAATACTACACCTTCCTGCCCCTGCACTGGTCCGTTACCGGCACCGAGGACACCGACGCTGCCACTCTGGCTCAGGCAGAGGCTGCCGTAGCACGCCTGCGCGGTGCCGAGGATAAGGAGGCCACCTATCTGGAGATCGCCCAGGAGATGGCCCTGCAGGCCACCGCCGCCGGAGAGACCGCCGCTGCCGCCGACCTGGGCAGTGTCAATGCTGCCGCCTTGGCCGCCTTGGCCGAGGGAGAGGTCAGCGATGTGGTGCAGACCCAAAGCGGCTACTATGTGTTCGTGCGCAAGAGTCTGAACACCGCCGCCGTGGTGGACAAAATGTTCAACGCCACCCTGGACGATATGCGCGAGAATGCCGGCGTGCGTTACAGCAGCCGCTACTTCGACAGGCTCGATGCCGGCAAGTTCTACACCAAGCTCCTGACCCTGCGCACCCAGCTCTCCACCGCCAACACGGACACCGGCGCCTCCGCAGACACGGGTACAGCGCCCCAGTCCTGAAAAGGATCCGATTTTATTCGTCAAAACAACGAAAGATTTGCGCATTTCTTTGCCATAAATAACAATCTTTGTTTTGCGACCCATTTTTGTGTCTTTTGACCATTGACTATTGTTAAAAAAATGACTATCATGGGGTTGCTTTGAAAAATGCGCATTCACGCATCCATTTTTAACTATAAAAAATTAGGAGGAACACATTCATGAAAGACCTGTATGTTGTCAATTGCTGCAGAACAGCCATCGGCTCCTTCGGTGGCTCCCTGAAGAATACGCCCGCTGCCGATATGGGCGCTATCGTGGTCAAGGAGGCCCTCAAGCGCGCCAATGTCGCTCCCGAGAATGTAGATGAGCTGATGTTCGGCTGCATCCTCACCGCTGCCCAGGGCCAGAATGTTGCCCGTCAGGTTTCCATCAAGGCCGGCATTCCCTACTCCGTCCCCGCTTACACCGTGGGCATGGTCTGCGGCTCCGGCATGAAGTCCGTCATCGAGGGTGCCCGTTCCATCCTGGCCGGCGATTCCGACATCGTTGTCTGCGGCGGTACCGAGAACATGAGCGCCGCTCCCTTTGCCTCCCTGGACGCCCGCTGGGGTGCCCGCATGGGCGATAAGAAGCTGGTGGACACCATGATCAAGGACGGCCTGTGGGACGCCTATAACAACTATCACATGGGCACCACCGCCGAGAATATCAACGACATCTGGGGCATCACCCGCCGCGAGCAGGATGAGTTCGCCGCCGCTTCCCAGCAGAAGGCCTGTGCCGCCCGGGATTCCGGCCGCTTCGATGACGAGATCGTGGCCGTGCCCGTCAAGGTGAAGAAGGAGATCGTGGAGTTCAAGCGCGATGAGTATGTGAAGGAAGGCGTCACCGCCGACAGCATCGCCAAGCTCAAGGGCGCCTTCCCCGTAGGCCCCGAGTCCCCCAATCCCCAGGTGGTACACACCTTTGAGGTCACCGGCGCCCAGGATGCCGCTGACAAGGGCACCCAGCGTGTCACCGCTGCCAACGCCTCCGGCATCAACGACGGCGCTGCCGCCATCGTGCTGGCCTCCGGCGAGGCCGTGGCCAAGTACGGTCTGAAGCCCATGGCCAAGCTCATCGGCTGGGGCCAGGGCGGCGTGGATCCCAAGATCATGGGCGTAGGCCCCGTGGTGGCCTCCCGCAACGCTATGAAGAAGGCCGGCGTCACCATCGACGATATCGACCTGGTGGAGGCCAATGAGGCATTCGCCGCCCAGTCCATCGCCGTGGCCCGTGAGCTGCACTTCGACATGAGCAAGGTCAATGTCAACGGCGGCGCCATTGCCCTGGGTCATCCCGTGGGTGCTTCTGGTGCTCGTATCATCGTGACCCTGCTCCACGAGATGCAGAAGCGGCCCGAGGCCAAGAAGGGCCTGGCTACCCTGTGCATCGGCGGCGGCATGGGCACCGCAGTGGTCTTTGAGAAGTGCTGATCGGCTGAGGCATAACCCATAAAAGCAAATTTTGGGGGTCCCGGGCTTCCGGGGCCCCCGTTTTACCCTGCCGAAAAATCCTTTGGATTTTTCCGGCAAAAGGATTGCAGCCTGATGGGTATTTTTCCCCACGCACATGTCGCGGTGAAAAATGATCCCAAATTTTTTCCGCCTGCGGGCGGCAAACTCTGCGAGGCTTTTTGAAACGCTGGTGGAGGGGAAAAGTGGTCCTAATTTTGTCGAAGGGCAAAAATATTGCGCAAGGGTGTTGACAATCCCGCAGGAATGTGGTATTCTAATTCTTGCCAAAATCCGCCGGTGTGGTGGAATGGTAGACACAGGAGACTTAAAATCTCCCGGTAGCAATACCGTACCGGTTCGAGTCCGGTCACCGGCACCATCCGGTAAACTATATATCGCGGAGTAGAGCAGTTGGTAGCTCGTCGGGCTCATAACCCGGAGGTCGGAGGTTCAAGTCCTCCCTCCGCAACCAAATTCATTACCGTTGTTGATACCATATCAGCAACGGTAATTTTTTATTTCCCCTGCATCCCCCTGTCCTTTTTGGGTAAACTGTGCTATACTGGAGGCATCTTTCCGATGGAGGTCCGGGAAATGCACATTCGGGAACATTTGAAAACCGTCACTCGCCACCGCCGCCTGGTGCGGCACTACTGCTTTCGTCTGGGCCTGTATTGGCAGGGCCTCACCCATGACCTGAGCAAGTACAGCCCCACGGAGTTCTGGCGCAGCGCCAAGTATTACCAGGGCTTTCGCAGCCCCAACGACCAGGAGCGCAGTGAAACCGGCGTCAGCCTGTCCTGGCTGCACCACAAGGGCCGCAACCGCCATCACTTCGAGTACTGGATCGACTACCGCATCGGCCCCGACGGCACCGTGACCATGGGCGGCTGCAAGATGCCGAAAAAATATGTGGCGGAGATGTTCTGCGACCGCATCGCCGCCTGCCGGGTCTACCAGGGCGAAAAATACACCGATGCCTCCGCCTACGACTACTTTCACCGCACCAAGGGTCACCTGTGGATCAATGAGGAGACCGCAGCCCTGCTGGATCGCTGGCTCCTGCTGCTGAAGGAGCAGGGGGAGGACGCCGCCCTGCGTCAGATCCGTCGGGAGCTCCGCGCCTCCCAGGTCTATTGACTCCGCCCCGGCCTTCCATAAGAAACAAGTTGTCAATAAAGCGAAAAACTACCCAAGCGGTAAGGCTGGGTGTCCCTCGCCATTCAAATCCGTGGTTTTTGAAGCCTGGTGAAAAAAATAACGACTATTTATCTATGTTTTTCTTGCTTTTTGACATTTTTCGTTGTAATATGTACTGGAGATTTTTTTCGGAGAGGTAGATCCATCAACATGAGCCATCCTTACAAGACCCGGGCAGGCGGCGCCACCGTCACGGTTTTCGTCCCGTACGACTGCGCCAACCACTGCCCGTTCTGCATCAATAAAAAGGAATATGCCGACTGCAGCGGCTTCAGCCTGGAGGCCATCCTTCGCAGCATTCGCACCATGGATTCCATCACCCCGGCGTGCGACTTTGTGTTCACCGGCGGCGAGCCCCTGGCGAATTTAGACGCTCTGCAGCAGATGCTGGACGCCATCCCGGCCACTCACAAGATTTATATCAACACCACCTTTCCCGTGCAGCCCCACTGCCCGGCGGAGAAAATGCTGGCCTTCACGGAGAAAAACAAGGACAAGATCACCTGCATGAATATTTCCCGCCACCTGGTGAAGTATGTGGAGGAGTCACCGGATGAGGTCATCGCCCGCATTGCCTGCCCCACCCGCATCAACTGCGTGCTGTATAAAAACTATCCTGCGGCCAGGCTGGTGGACTATGCCGAGCGCTTCCTGCCCTACGGCATCCCCATCCAGTTCCGCTACGACTATACCGAGACCACCCCGGAAAACCTCTACGAGCAGGAAAACGACCCCATCCTCCGGGACCTGAAGAAGTACTTTACCTACATGGGCCTGGACGGCTGCCGTATGCGCAACGGCTTCCACTTCCTCTATAAGGGTCTGCACATGACCTACCACAAGACCCTTCCCTACTCCACCATCACGGAAAAGGGCGAGGACGGCATCACCTACGACATTCTCTACGACATCCTCATCAAGCAAAACGGCGAGATCCACTCCGACTGGACCGGTGTCAAGATGGATGTAGAGGCCTACCGTCATGTGGTCTTTGAGCCCTACGACCTGAAGGTTCTGGACGGCACCGTAGATTATTAAGCAAAAAATTTTCCCCCGACGGAGACATCCGCCGGGGGATTCATTCTTCATAAGCCCTGTCATTCCGAGACCAGTCCGCAGACTGGTCGTGGGAATCCGTACCCCCCTTGCGCAAGGAACAGGAATACGGCTCCTCACCGCCATGACAGGAATTTTCGACAGTTATTCAGTCAAAAGCTGTGCGATCTGCACGGCGTTGGTGGCCGCGCCCTTGCGCACCTGGTCGCCGCAGCACCAGATGTTCAGTCCATTGTCCGAGGTCAGGTCGTCCCGAATCCGTCCCACAAACACCGTGTCCTGGTCGCTGGTGTCCAAAGGCATGGGATACTTCTTATTCTTCAGGTCGTCCACCAGCCGGCAGCCGGGTGCGGCGGCAATCAGCTCCCTGGCCCGCTCCACGGAGATCTTCTCCTTGGTGCGCACCACGATGGACACACTGTGGCTGCGCACCACCGGCACCCGCACGCAGGTGCAGCTGACCTTCAGCTCCGGCAGATGCATGATCTTGCGCCCCTCGTTCTGCATCTTCATCTCCTCGGAGGTGTAGCCCTCAAAGGCCTCGCCGCCGATCTGCGGGATCACATTGTACGCGATCTGATACTGAAATACCTTGGGCTCGTAGCTCTTGCCCTCCCGCAGGGCCTCCACCTCGTTCATCAGCTCAATAGGCCCGCCTGCGCCTGCGCCGGAGGTAGCCTGGTAGCTGCTTGCCACAATGCTCTCAATAGGGCTGTCCTGGTTCAGGGCGTTGATGGCCACCAGGGACACGATGGTGGTGCAGTTGGGGTTAGCGATGATGCCCTTGTGCTTCTTGGCGTCCTCCGGGTTAATTTCCGGGATCACCAGCGGCACATCCGGGTCCAGGCGGAAGGCGCTGGAGTTGTCCACAAACACCGCCCCCGCCTTTACAATGGCCGGTGCAAACCGCTTTGCAATGTCATTTTCCGCCGCGCCCAGCACAATGTCCAGGCCCCGGAACGCCTCGTCGCAGGCCGGCTCCACGGTCAGCTCCCGGCCCTGCCACTGGATCTTCTGCCCCGCAGACCGCTCCGACGCCAGCAGATGCAGCTCCTCCACTGGGAAGCTCCGCTCCGCCAAAATCTTCATCATTTCCCGGCCCACGGCACCCGTGGCGCCCAAAATCGCTACCTTATATTTTTTCATCACAGTATCCTCCGTTTTTTATTTTACAAAGCTGTCGTACAGCACCCGGATCGCTCCGGCAAAGTCCTTGTTGTCCACGCCCACGATGATGTTCAGCTCGTCGGGCCCCTGGGTGATCATGCGGATGTTGATGCCGTTTTCGCCCAAAGCGGCGAAGATCTTGCCCGAGGTGCCGGGCTTAAAGGCCATTTTCCGGCCCACCGCCGCCACAATGGCCATGTCCTCGGTGACATGGATGCTGTCGGGCTTCAGCATTTTCTGAATGTCGCCCAAAAGCTGATACTGGCAGGGCCGCAGCTTGTCCGCCGCCACCACCAGGGAAACGCTGTCAATGCCCGAGGGCAGGTACTCCAGCACCAGCTGATACTTTTCCAGCACCTCCAGAATCCGCCGCAGCACGCCCACCTCATTGCTCATGCCGTTTTTGGTGATGGTGATAACGGAGAAATTCTTCCGTCCGGCGATACCCGTAATGAAGTTTCCGTCCAGGCTCTCCTCCGTCTCGTCGAAGGACTCCATGATCATGGTGCCCGGATGCTCCGGCTGATTGGTGTTGCGAATGTTCAGGGGAATATTCTTCTCCCGCACCGGGAAGATGGTCCCCTCGTGGAGCACCTGGGCTCCGATGTAGCTCAGCTCCCGCAGCTCCGAGTAGGTAATGCGCTCAATGGGCAGCGGGTCCTTCACGATCCGGGGGTCCGCCATGAGGAAGCCCGACACATCCGTCCAGTTTTCATACACATCCGCGTCCAGGGCCGCCGCCGCCAGGGCGCCGGTGATGTCGCTGCCGCCCCGGGTAAAGGTCTTGATGCTCCCATCGGGCATAGTGCCGTAAAAGCCCGGGATCACCACCCGCCGGCCGGATGCCGTCCGGGCCAGGATCTCGTAGCTCTTCTCCTGGTCCACCGTGCCATCCAGGTTAAACTTCAGCCACAGCTCGCTGTCCAGGAAGTCGTAGCCCAGGTAGTCCGCCATGAGCCTTGCCGCGAAATATTCGCCCCGGCTCACCAGCTCGTCCTGGCTGATGCCCGCGTCCATCTTCTTTCGCAAGGCGGCAAACTCCGCTTCCAGGTCCGTTTTCAGCCCCAGGTCGTCCCGAATCTCCATGTACCTGGAGCGGATCATGTCGAATACCGTGTCGCAGGACACCCCGTATTTCAGATGTGCATAGCACAGATACAGCAGGTCCGTCAGCTTGTGGTCGTCGGAAAACCGCTTTCCTGCGGCGGAAACGATGACCACCCGCCGGGCCGGGTCCGCCTGCACAATACTCTTCACCTTTTCAAATTGCTTGGCGTCCGCCATGGAGGAGCCGCCGAATTTCAGCACCTTTAACATTATTTTGCCTCGCTTTCATCGGAAATTGATGCAAGGTTTTCAAGTCCATTGACAAAAAGCCCTATTTTGTCCGTCAGTAAAAAACACTTGCTTTTTTCTTGGGGACAGTGTATCATATCATTATGCAAAATGCAAGAAAAAGATTGGAGAAACTTGTATGAAATATCAAAGCACCCGCAACCGCGCCCTTACGGCCTCTCCCGCTGCCGCCGTACTCCGGGGCATCGCGCCGGACGGGGGACTCTATATGCCCGAAGCCATCCCCGTTCTTAACTGGCAGTCTCTCCTGGAGGCGGACACCCTCACCCTCTCCGCCCGCATCCTCTCGGCCCTGCTGCCGGACTACCCGGATATGGACGGTCTGGTCCGCCGGGGCTACGCCGGGAAATTTGAGACGGAGGAGCTGACCCCTTTGGTAAAGGTGGGCGACCGCTATGTGCTGGAGCTGTTCCGGGGCCCCACCAGTGCCTTTAAGGATGTGGCCCTGAGCCTGCTGCCCCAGCTCATCAGTCAGGCCCGGACTTTGGAGAATATCCGGGATGAAATGCTCATTCTCACCGCCACCTCCGGTGACACGGGCAAGGCCGCCCTGGAGGGCTTCCACGATGTCCCCGGCACCAAGATCATTGTGTTCTACCCCTACGGCGGCGTCTCCGCCGTGCAGCAGGCTCAGATGGTCACCCAGGAGGGTGCCAATGTAAAGGTCTGCGCTGTCCGGGGCAATTTCGACGATACCCAGACCGGCGTAAAGCAGATCTTCGCCTCCTGTGACGAGGAGGATCTCCCCGGTCTGCGCCTCTCCTCGGCCAACTCCATCAATATCGGCCGCCTGGCCCCCCAGATCGTCTACTATTTCAAGGCCTACGCCGACCTGGTCCGCCGGGGCCGCATCCGGGTAGGTGAGCCGGTCCATTTCTGTGTCCCCACCGGCAACTTCGGCGACATCCTGGCCGGGTATTTTGCCAAGCGCATGGGCCTGCCCGTAGGCCGCCTGATCTGCGCCTCCAATCGCAACGATGTCCTTACCGACTTCCTCTCCACCGGCGTCTATGATAAGCGCCGCACCTTCTATAAGACCACCTCCCCCTCCATGGACATTTTGGTCTCCAGCAACTTAGAGCGCCTTTTGAGCCTCCTCACCGGGGACGACAGCTATGTGGCCTCCCTTATGAAGGATTTGAACGAGCAGGGCCATTATAAGGTCACGGAGGAGCTTCTCCGGAAGCTTCAATCGGAGTTCTCCTGCGGCTGCTGCGATGATGACGCCGCCGGGCGCACCATCGGAAAGGTTTGGGCCCAGGAAAAGTACCTGCTGGACCCCCACACCGCCGTGGCCTGGACCGTGGCCGATCAGTTCTCCCGCACCCATCACGACGGTGCGCCGGTGGTGGTCCTCTCCACCGCCAGCCCCTATAAGTTCCCCGCCGCCGTTCTCTCCGCCCTGGGTCAGAGGGTGTCCGATGACGAATTCGCCGTCATGGACGATCTCCACGCCTGCACCGGCGTGCCCGTTCCCAAAAACCTGGCGGCTCTGCGGGAAAAACCCGTGCGGCACCGGGATGTTATCGACCGGGAGGATATGCTCTCCTATGTTCTCCGGAAAGCAGGTGAAAAGCAATGGTAACCGTCCGCGTCCCCGCCACCACCGCCAACTTGGGCCCCGGCTTCGATACCCTGGGCCTGGCTCTGGCCCTGTATAATACCCTCACCTTTGAGGAAGTGCCGGAGGGTCTCTATTTTGAGGGAGTTGAGCCGGACTACGCCACAGAGGAAAACCTGGCCGTGGTCTCCTATAAGGCCGTGCTGGCGAAGCTGGGCCTGCCCATGCCGGGCCTGCGCCTTTCCATCCGGGCGGACATCCCCATTTGCCGGGGCCTGGGCAGCAGCGCCGCCCTGATAGCCGCCGGCGCCGCCGGCGCCAACGCAAACCACGGCTCCCCTCTCACCCGGGAGGAGCTGCTGGCCGTGTGCAACGACATCGAGGGCCACCCGGATAACCTGGCCCCGGCCATTTTCGGCGGTCTGGTTGCCTCCTTTGTGGAAAATGATCGGCCCTACATCGCCCGGTACAGTCTCCACAAGAGCCTCCGCTGCACGGCCCTGATCCCGGACTTCCAGCTCTCCACCCACCTGGCCCGGAGCGTCCTGCCCAAGGAGGTCCCCTACGGTGACGCCATCTTCAATGTCTCCCGCACCGCCGTGCTGCTGCGGGCCCTGGAAAACGGCGATGCGGAGACCATCTCCGTGGCTCTCCGCGATAAGCTCCACCAGCCCTTTAGGCGTACCCTGATCCCCGGCTTCGATGCGGCGGAAAAGCTGGCCCACGACTGCGGCTGCGTGGCCTTCTTCCTCTCCGGTGCAGGCCCCACCCTCCTGTGCCTGTCGGCGGACCCGGACTTTGATGAAAAGCTGGCCTCCCGGCTCTCCCAGCTCCCGGGCCACTGGCAGCAGCTCCCCCTCCCCGTAGACCATGAGGGAATTATCGTCTCCTGACTCATACCGAATTCGCTTTTTCATTTGACAGCCCAGGTTTCTGTATGGTATACTCAGCAAAGAGGAACGCTTTTTCAGGTTCCACAATATTTGTGAGAAAAGTTTTTCAGAAAACGGGAGGGACAACATGAAAGCAAAGCACGCTCTGTACTTAGGCCTTATCATCATCGGCGCCGCCTTTCTGCTCATCGACGCCACCGTCCTGGGCTTTATCTTCGAGGCCGCAGGCCTCCTTCTCCTGCTGATCTCCGCTCTCATGGAGTGGGCCGGTGAGCATCAGGACCCCCACCCCTAACGCCACCCTTGTTTTTCGTAGGGGTCGGCGTCCTCAACGACCCGCTTGTATGCACTTCTTGATTTCTGCGTAGGGGCGCCCCTTGCGGTCGCCCCTGCGCCCCCCCACGAAGCACAAAAAGCACCTCCCACCCGGGAGGTGCTTTTTATTCTCTATCGCTTTATCTCTTTACCGCGCCAGCAGGTACACGGCCCCGGTCGCCTGCAATAAAAACATCGTCGGCAGACCCCACCGAAAATACCAATGCCGGGTCTTGTGGTGAAACACGGCCATGCCCAGAATGCCGCCCACGCTGCCCCCCAACAGGGGTAAAATCAGGAGCGTTTTTTCCGGGATGCGCCACTGCCCTTTTTTCGCCCGGCGCTTATCTGCGCCGTACAGGGCAAATGTCACCAAATTCAGCACCGCCAGGTACACCAAAAGTACATCTTCCATGCACCGATACGACACCGAAATGTCACCGATCGTCACCGAAAATCACCCATTATTTTCCAGCTTGCTGAGGGAGCAGGCGATCTGGGAGGCCACCCGGGCGTTGTTAAACACCAGCTGGATGTTGCTCTCCAGGCTGTCGCCGCCGGTGAGCTCCTTCACCTTGGCCAGCAGGAAAGGCGTGGTCTCCTTGCCGTGTACACCCTCGGCCTTGCACTCGGCCACAGCCTCGTCGATGGCCTTGTTGATCACAGCGGGATCCATGGAATACTGCTGGGGAATGGGGTTGGTGACCAGCATACCGCCCTCCTGACCCAGGACCTGCTTCACATGGAAGGCCTTGGCCACCTCTTCGGGGGTGTCCAGCTCATAGTCCACGCCGAAGCCGGAGGAGCGGGTATAGAAGGCAGGCAGCTCCTTGGTGCCATAGCCGATGACGGTGACGCCCTTGGTCTCCAGGTATTCCAGGGTCAGGCCCAGGTCCAAAATGGCCTTGGCTCCGGCGCAGACCACCAGCACAGGGGTCTTGGCCAGCTCCTCCAGGTCGGCGGAAATGTCCATGGTGGTCTCCGCGCCCCGATGCACGCCGCCGATGCCGCCGGTGGCAAAGACCTTGATGCCCGCCATGGCGGCGATCATCATGGTGGTGGTGACGGTGCAGGCGCCGTCCATGCCCTTGGCTACCAGCACGGGCAGGTCCCGGCGGCTGGCCTTGGTCACGGCGTGGCCGGCCTTGCCCAGG
>ULQB01033856.1_pt1 | contig 14989 bp, 6 predicted proteins | sample 1954041 | NCBI WGS metagenome assembly ULQB01 (sample SAMEA4835644, study PRJEB28245) | human gut metagenome | biome: gut microbiome; material: fecal sample | place: Denmark | collected 2008 | reverse complement strand
CCTGGGCTAGGAGCTTCAGCCCTTTCAGGGCGTGTGGGGCTTACTTGCGAAACTTGAGATTTTTATTGCTTAACAAAAGAATAAGTTTTCTCCGTTCCATCCTCATAACGCGTCTTCACAATGTTCAAGCCATGCTGAGGTATCGGTAACTTTACACCTAACACATTATAAAACTGGCGAGAAACAATACGTTTAGTCTTCGACTCTACTTGCTCAATGGCAGTCAAATCGTTGAATTTATTTTCATCAACAGTCTCTTCTGTCGAGAACCAATCCACATCCACATAGCCTCCATTCTGCTGGGTTGCATAATTAAAGATGGCAAAGCGATTGCCTGTGAATATCCTGAGGGTATAGCGCATCTCGGTTTCGATGTTCTTGCCCAAATCAAACCACTTCTGATTGTCCCAACTGATATAGAACTTCAATTTATTGGTTTTGAAATTGGCCACTGCCCGAAGATAGATCTTATCGTTGTGCGAAGCAGTAGATGTGCTAAACGTCCTATAATGTTCCGTATCATCTACTACACCCTGCCAAGCAGCCTTTGGTTCCCACCAAGGAGCACGATAGTAAACCACTCTTTTCTTGCCGTCGATCATCTTTACTGCAACATAAGCATGGGGGTCTTGGAATACACAAAGCCCAGCCACATCACCTTCCTTCATATGGGATACATCTAAGCAAATCGTGCCATACGTATCGGTGGAAGTAGAGGCACCCTCCTTATCGTATCCAAACATGCGTTGAGTCAAGGTATTGCGCGCCTGTAAGAATTCGTTGAGCTTGGTGTCGGTGCCTTCCTTCACAATGCCCGACGTGTATAAGCGCAAGAATCCAGGTCGTTCGGTCAAAGACCATGCCGAATTGTCAGGATTGTGGTTCCATTCCCACTGCATCCCAAGCTTGTCGGTGTTGAAACCATCATTGGTTGGCAAGTATGTTTTTGGATATTCCTTACCTACATTAGGCTTCTTGTACGACTTACCACCCTTGCTCACATCAATGCCATTGTCACCGAGAATAGGCCATCCATCTTTCCATACCACAGGTTCGAGATACGGAATACGCCCGATAGTACCTGCATCCTTGAAGAGAATCGTCCACCATTCGCCTGTCTGCGTCTGTACCAATCCCCCTTGATGGATGTCCTGCTTTTCGAAAAGCAATCCATCGTGCTCCTCGTATGGTCCGAACGGATCCTTGGAACGGAAGATGGTTTGGCTATGGTCATAACCTCCACCGTATGTGGCATAGATATAATAGTAATCACCGATATGATACATGTGACTGCCCTCCAATCCAGAGTTTGGCTTATTGATAATCCGCTTAGAGGAACCGATGGCATTGAAGTTTTCATCCAACTCGGTCACACTGATTTCATTGATACCTGCCACCACAAAGCGGCGTCCCGTTGCCTCATCTAAGAGAAGACCAGAATCATAATAGAAGCCATTCAGTTTTTGCACCTTCCACTCACCCTCAGGATCTGTAGCCGTTAAGAGGAAGTCACCACCATCGGCAAACTTTTCATGGTTGAAGGCGATGAAGTGAAGGTAAAACTCACCTTTGTAGTATTTCAGACTAGGAGCCCATTGCCCTTTGGAATACTGATTATATCCATTCTGGAGATTAAAAGGCTCCGACTCCGCTATTTTTTGGAGAGGATTGGCACAATATTCCCAGTTCACCAAGTCGTGCGACTTCAAGATTGTCGCACCAGGGAAATAGAACATTGTGGTAGATACATAATAATAGGTATCCCCCACGCGGATAATGTCAGGGTCAGGAAAGTCTGAGTTGATGATTGGATTGGTATAAGTACCATCACCATTGTCAGCACACCACTGCTTGGCATAATTTTGCGCATTCACCTGCAAAGACACCAATAAACATGCTAAAATTATCAGTTTCTTCATCATTCAATTTATTGAGTTAAGTTTTTAAAAGATATGCCTTTTACACTCAACGCCTTTGCGCGGTGTAAAAAAGAGAAATCAAAAAGGTCAGTCGAGCCTCATGGCTCAACTGACCTGTCACGACTAACATATATTTCGGTTAATCTATTTATATGCTAAAACCTAAACTAATGTCCTATTTCTTATTTGCAAGACCATCAGCAAAACCACCGTAAGCAGGCTTGCGCTGATAGTTCAGGTTCCAGAGACCTACAGGCTCTCCAGGGCGCCAACCGCTGTTTGTTGGTGAATCGGTGATACACCACTGGCAGATACCATACTGCTGTTTGACAGGAACGATCTCGAAATACTGCTCGATAATCCACTTGTAGTATTCAGCCATAGCCTTTTCCTTAGCCACACGCTCTTCAATAGGAAGCTTCTCCAGCTGAGCAGTAGTAGTACCAACTTTGAGATCATTGCCATCTTTATCTACACCTATATAGCCCATATCGATCTCTGAGATACGGACGAGCTTGCCAGTCTCTGCCATGATCCTGAGCATGTTCTGGATGGCCTTCTTCTTGCTTTCCAGAGTCTTTGGATTCTCGTAGTAGCTGATGTGCATCTGTGATCCGATACCATCAATCTTGGTGTTCCAGCCGAGTTCCTGACCCTTCGTTTCCCATACTTTAATCCAGTAAACGAGCGACTTCACCTTCTTGTTGTCGTCCCAGTCAGACTCCAGGTTGTAATCGTTGATGAAGAGCTTGAGGTCTTCAGGTTTTGTACCCTCTACCGCAGCATAAGCATCACGAGCCGCCTTCTCTACGATAGGACCATACATCTCTGGTGTGAAGTAATCCTGCCAGTAGAAATCTTGTGGATTATGCTCACTGTTAGCCTCAGTCTGAAGAGGATAGAATCCGTTTACGTTACCAGCACCTGAGATAGCCTCGTTGATGAGATCCCAAGCCTTCACCTTGCCTCCAGTGGCCTGCATCATGCCACTTATCCATTTGTTCATCGCCCAGGTAAGTGTATCAGACTTCTCCTTAGGAGTGAGAGGGATACCATTACCATACTTTTCACATTTGAAGTCAGGTCCCTGCCAGTTGCTAGCCCAACCGGTTGTTGCATTCTTGGCAAAGTCGCCATTCGCAACAAGATTATCCTCAGTACCTTCCTTGACAAGGGTAATATCATCCATATATACACTCTCGCCATTCTTCATTTTACCGAAGCAGAACTGCAACTTATCATGTGTAAAGTCAGCAGTAAACTCCCAAGTATATGTTTTCCAGTCAGTAGTAAGATTCTTAGCTTCACAATACTGCACATCATTACTACCACCCCACTCGTTTTTATTAGGACTGGCATCCCAGATAGGCCAGAAAGCAAATTCCGCAGCAGATGAAGCCTTCAACTTCATCGTCAAGACATACTTAGCGCCCTTTTTCAATGCCTTAGGCAACGTATAAACAGCCTGATGATCCCAGGTATTTGCGCCATCCTTAGTTGTGGTATATTTGATACAGTAGTTTCCAGATGCACTTGTACCCGAACCTTGCTTGATTGCAAAAGAAGGTCCCTGCCAGTTGTTACCCCAAGCAGAAATATCATCTTTAGCAAAATCGCCATTAGCCACTAAGTTGGTTTCAGTGCCATCCTTTACCAATTTGACATCATCGAAATCGATGCTACCACCTAACTTACCGAAACAAAATTGCAACATATCATGAGGAAACGATGCATTAAAAGTCCAGGTAACCGTTGTCCATTCTGTAGAAACATTCTGAGCTGCCAAGTACTGAACATCATTACTACCACCCCACTCGTTCTTGTTAGGACTAGCATTCCAGATTGGCCAAAAATCAAGTACACAATCTTGTGATGCTTTCACTTTCATTGAAAGAGTATAAGCACCCCCTTTTTCCAATGGCGTAGCCAACTTGCAGGTAGCCTGATTATCCCAGGGATTTGAGCCAGCCTTATCTGTGGTATATCTAATATACTGATTGCCGCCGCCCGGCGCCTCAGGAATAGGCTTATCGGCTATCAATCCCTTCAAATACTTGCTAGGCTGCTGAGCATGCCATGCAAGCGCATGACCATAAACTGTTAACCCTGCATCCTCTGCTGCGGAAACAAAAGAAGATACCTTACTGAAATCCATCACACCCTCGTCGTTGACACAGGAAGCCATCTTCATGGCATTGCCTGCAACAATCTCATCAAAGTTATGGGCTGCAAGACGGAAGAGAGGACCCTGCTGGTTGAACTCGTCCGCGCCAAGTGCAGCACTTACCTTAAAGCCAGGATGAGCACCACGATCCAGATACTCCTTCAATGGCGCATAGTCGTTGAGGTACTCATACTGAGCGATGGTCTGAGGTTTCTCTACGTCATATTTCAAGTCATCCCAGTCTGCACAGCTGCCCAAAACAAATGGGCAGACCAGTGCAGATATAATATATTTATTTACATTCATACTACTAAATTCATTTTCATTAGTTTGTTACGAAATTACTTCCATGACTCAAGCTTGTTGCCACGACTCATCATAGACATCACATAGTCGGCAGAGATGGTCCATGTCTTCTCGTGCTCTGCATCACCGGCGTTGGTCACTACAGTAGCATTAAACTTGATCTTCAGACAATCAGCCATGCGGTTCTTGTCGCTGAAATCCTGAATGCCACGAGGAGCAAAAGTACCATTACCGATCACCTTGCCATCCTGAAGAACCTGACAGTTTTCACCATTGAATGCCAGCGTCAAGGTCATCTCCTTGGTTGCATCAATCTGGCTCCAGCTATCCGTTGCATCATCATGCTTCCACTCCTTTACCGGATAAGAGCAAGTGATGGAAGAGGTGTTGAAATCTACTGTAGAAATTACATCCAGGTCATCCTCATTCTTGTGGGTAATGGTCTTCAGATCCTGGATATTGGTAGTTCCTGTCTTGCAATACATACCTGAGTACTGATTCTTGTACTTCACACAGATTATCTGGTAGTTCTTCTTTTCAAGGATAGAATCACCAGTGAGGGAAGAAACGAGTCTTACTGGCAATACATAGTGAGTAGTAGCAGCCTTTGGATCGTTGAAGAAGGCATCAGTAAGATGCACTGTTGTACCACCAATGATTTTTCCCTTAGGAATAGTCAGGGTGTTAGGATCCTCCAGGGTATAGTAGGATTCAGGGAGCACCTCCATACCACTGCCTTCTGGCAGAAGAGATGGATCTATCTGATATCTGATCTTACAGTCCTTGGTATTCTTGTAACCACCACCCCAAGTTGCCTGCAGCCTGAACTGATGAGCATTGTCGTCGGTGTTTACTGCATCATCGTCATTACCGAGGGTGATAATGCGGATAGGTGTCTGCCTAGCGAAAGATACAGTTATCTTACCGTTGTTGCCACCATTGGCTGTTCCTCCCTGAAGACTATCTTCCCAATCTCCGTTTGAACAAGAGGTAGAAAGACCAGCTACCAAGGCAAGTCCCATGATTGCAGTTCCTATTTTTCTGAATGTTTTATTCATATTCTTCATTTTTTCTTGTTATTACCAAATGTTGTTCTTTTTACCATCCAGCGTTCTGAACGAGTGATGGGAAATTAAGAATCTGGTCGTATGGCACAGGACCATAGAAGGCATCCTTCTTGAAATTACGTGTTTCCACTGAGATAGGAGTATATTTCTTGCCAGCCTCATCGTTGGTGATGCTCATACCCTTTGCCTCCTCTGTGAGGTTAGCCTTCCAGCGACGCAGATCCCAGAAGCGGAAGCCTTCGAAGCAAAGCTCGATGCGGCGCTCGTTGCGGATCAGTTCACGCATATCGTCCTTGTTCTGTGCGCACTTCTCTAAGTATGGATCCTCGCCAAACTCTCCCAAGCCTGCACGCTCACGGATTGCCTTGATTACATCGTAGGCTGAGTAACCTGTGCCACCCTTAGGACCATAAGCCTCATTGGCTGCCTCGGCATAATCCAGATAAAGCTCTGTGTAACGGATGCGGGCTGTATAATGGTAAGCCTTGCCGTTAACCGTAGGATCCAGATTGATGTCCTGACGGAGGAGCTTCTTCATATAGTAACCTGTGCGGGTTGACTTGGAAACATCCTTGTTGAGACCATCGAGATTGTCTGCGTTGTCTGCCTGTGTATTGATGACAGCATTTCCTGAACCGGCTGTCTGTCCATTATAGATAATGTACTTAGCCAGACGTGGGTCACGGTTTGCGTATGGATTAGCTGGGTCATATTCGCTGTTGGCATCTGTAATAGGATAACCATTGGCTGCAGGGAATGCATCTACAAGATTCTGGGTTGGATTGATACGACCCTGACCATAGATTGATGGTGGGTAGTACTTGGTCTCCAAATCATTGTTCTCGCTCTTCTCTGTACGCCAGAGTACTTCCTTAGGACATTGTGCCGCTGTAAGATCCTTCATGTTTGGGTCTGCATACCACTCCAAACCATTTGTATCAATGCCTGAGATGCCACCATTGAGGTCGAGCACTGCCTTGGCATATTTGGCAGCCTGCTCGTAGGTTACGCCGCTACCCTTGGCAAAGGCTGGAGATGCAGCCATCAATGTAGCCTGTGCAAGAACGGCACGAGCGATACGACCACTTAAGCGTCCGGCAAAGTTGGAACCAAGTACACGATTGTAAGTAGCCTTTGTAACTGTATAGGATTTGCCAAGGCAACTAACGGTCATTGTCTCGTTATCCGTATCCTTGTAGTCAACAGGGAGTACGCGTACAGCCTCTTCTGCATCCGCAATAAGCTGCTTCATGCAGTCGGCATAAGAAGCACGAACCTCCAGGGAATTGAAATCTGAGCTTACATCCGTTGGCTCAAGAATATTAGGCACACCGAGGAGTGTTCCATTGGCATCCAAACCACCATGGGCACGGAGCAGATAATACATGAAGATTGCTCTCAAACCCTTTGCCTCACCGATATAACGCTGCTCATACATGGCACGCACAGCCTCATCGCTGTTCCAGTTTACCTTATCCACATTGGCAAGGAAGAGGTTAATATACTGGATGGCTGCACGACAGTCGCGCCAGGTTTCCACCGGATTGCTGCTTGAAGTCCAGCTATCTACGCCAGTCATCTTACGATAAGAGTCGGTGGCATCGTTGCTTACGGCATCGTCTGTTGCGACATCGTTGAATGAGTAAGAGCCGTTTGGCAGACGGGTATAGGCGTTGCCAAGTACACCATCAGCATAGTCAGGATGGTCGTACATATACTCGAAACCCAGATGGTTTTCGATGGCAGGCTCGAACATATCGTCGCAGCTAGTCAGTCCTATCGAAAGAGCCAGTCCGAGCACCACTCCACCAATTTTATATTTTGATAGTAAGTTGTTCATCACTTTTGTCATTTTCGTTATCTTAATTTTCTATATTAGAACTCAACCTTTGCACCGATGGTGAAACTGCGGGTTTGAGGAGCAGAATCTACATTGCGTTCCATCTGCTTGCGCTCACCGGCTATCGTCAGGAGGCTGCTGCCATTGACATATACCTGCAAGCCCTTCACCAAGCTCTTGTCTCCGAAGAGTGTCTTGTTGAAGTCGTAGGTAAGCTGCACGCGGCTCAAGTCGATGCGGTCGGTTGAATACATCCAGTAGTCGGAAGCATTGAAGTTGTTGTCACCACTCTGTGTTGTCAGACGAGGATAGGTGATAGACTCTCCGTTCTTGTATTTATTCTCTGTCCAGGCACCGAGTACCACATCACTGTACTTACGCTCACCGTAAACCCAGTTGTAGGTATCGTCCTTGATGGCATTGCCACCAAACTGACCTGTCAACATGGCGAAGAGAGTGAAGTTCTTGTACTTCAAGGTAAGATTCATACCACCGGTGAACTTGGCGCTCCAGCGACCGATAACCACGCGGTCCTTAGAGTCGATAACACCATCACCATTCTGGTCCTTGTATCTCAGATCACCTGGCTTCAAAGTACCGAAAGAACTCTTGACCTTATCATTGTCAATTTCTTCCTGACTGTTGTAGTAGCCTAAGCACTCATATCCCCAAAGGGCATCAGTGAGCTTGCCTTCTGTACGCATGTAGTCATACTCAACATTCTCTGCAACCTTCAGGTTCTTTGAACTGTTGGTCTGTCCGAATGCCTGGATGCCATATTCGAAGTCTCCCACCTTGTCTTTGTAACCGAGAGAGAAGTCAACACCTGTGCGGCGATTCTTACCATAGTTGATGTATGGCACGAATGTAGATACAGGCCAGTAGGTATGCATGTAGCTTGGATAGATGTATTCTGGCTGAGCAAGCAGACCATCGGTCACTGTGTTGTAGTAGTTCACTGCAAAGCTCAGTTTGTTGCCGAACAAGACACCATTCAAACCTACGTTGAACTCCTTGCGCTTGATGAAGCCCAGCTTGTTGTTACCACCACGCTGAGAGTCGGAAGTCTGGATGCTGTTGTTGGCGTCAGACCATCCCCACCATGTACCGGTAGCCGTGAAGATATTCTCATACATGAAGTACTCTTTGATATCAAGATCCTGGTTCAAGACGGTATAACCTGCAGTAAGACGGAGGTCATTGAGCCAGTTTACATCCTTCAGGAAATTCTCTTCAGAGAGTCTCCAGCCGAGAGTTGCCGATGGAGAAATGGCATTGCGGTTGCCCTCAGGAAGCTTTGCCGAGTGTACCACATTGGCTGCCAGGTCGGCATAGTACTTATGTGCATAGTTGTATGACACGAGAAGTCCCAGGTTGGCATTGCTTACCTTGTGATACTCACCGCTGATAGTCTGCTGATAACCATTGGCGAGCAAGGTGGCATTCACATTGTGATTGCCGAAGGAGTTAACGTAGTCAAACTGTCCGGTCCAAGCAAGCGTCTGGCGCTCTGCTGAGTTGCTGGAGTTCAAAGTACCCGTATGCTTATCCTCGCCATACTGAGTGACGGAACCGATAACCTGCTTGCCGTCAAACTGTGTCCAGTTGACACCGAAGGTTGCATAGCTGTCGTTCAAGGATGTGGTGTATGACGTAGAATAGTCAACCGCAAACATGGTCTTGAAGCTCAAGCCCTTGAGCACAGAAGACAGATCGAACTTGACACCTGTATCAAACTGCATCTGTCGGGATGTCCAGGTATTGTAGCCTGCAGCATACATATCTGCGAAGGCATTGGTCTGGTCTTCCTGTGTAGCACCCAGGAAATACTGTCCAGCTGGCAATCCCACAGGATTGGTGATGATATTTCTTGAGTTATTGATGAGAGCCAGAGAATTGGCATCCTTCGGGTCAAGATAAGACAGCGGGATGAATGGAGCCACACGGTTAGGGCGCAATGTAGAAGCTGCCTTCCAGAATTCACTGTTTGAACCATGCTGATTATAATAGGTAGCGTTGGCATTCACCCAACCAGAAGCCCAGTCAGCGAGCTGGAGGTCGATGTTACCACGTACGTTCAGGCGGTCGACATAGTTGTTCTTTCCTTCACCGAAATTCAGGAAATCACCCTCGCGGTAGTAGCTCACGTTGGTATAGAACTGTGCAAACTTACCACCACCTTCGAATTCAGCCGTCACATCGTAGCGAGACTTGGTCTTCTTGAGATAATCAGAATTATAGAACTGCTGGTTTGGATAACGGTAAGGATTGGTACCTGCAGCCGTGTTATAGATGTCTTCAGCTGAATATTTAGCAGAAAGACCATCGTTGGCAAGTGCCTGATTGTAAAGCGTCATATACTGCGCACCATCGAGGTAGGTAGGATAAGACTTCGCTACACTCATCTGATAGTTGGCACGGGCTGTAATCTTCAGCGGTTCAATCTTACCACGCTTTGTTGTGATGAGGATGGCACCCTTTGCAGCACGGCTACCGTAGAGAACAACGGCAGAAGCACCCTTGAGGAAGGTAATGTCTTCAATCTCCGTTGGCAAAACATTGTTTGCATCACGTGGCACACCGTCAATCAGCACGAGTGCATCACCCTGGTTCCACAGCGACCCGTTATAACCTGCAGCCAAAGCCTGCATATTGTCGAGGCTATAGGTATTGTAGTTCTTCTCCAGCAGATTCTTCACATTGACCGTGCTGACAGGAGTGATTACATCACGGGCATCCGCCTTGCGGAATGCCACGTTGATGGTGTCTGCTTCTGTGGCATCCTGTGCCATCACTCCTTGTGCAGAGAGAGCGAAGAGGGAAACCGGAAGAATCGCTTTATATCTTGAAATTATGTTGCTCATAATTTTTTCTTCTTTATTCTTTTAATTGTTTTCTTGATTCACACTCTATTACCAACCTGGATTCTGGAACATCTCAGGATAGATACTGGTGTCTTTCTTCTTCAAAGGCATCCACCAGTGCTTGCTTGTGAAGTGGCGGGTAAGAATGGTCTTCTCCTTGAAACCGGAAACCTCGGTGTTCTGTGGATTCTTTGGATCAAACTTGCCTGCACGTACAAACTCCTGCGATGTCTTGATGTTGTAAGGTGCCTTGTCGAGAAGCAACCAGCGACGCAAGTCATTGAAACGGTGACCTTCGAAAGCAAGCTCTACGGCACGCTCGCGGCGAACCTCATCCATGAACTTGTCCTTGTTGCCGGTAAACTTAGCTGCTACATCGGCTACACCGGCACGCTCGCGAATCTTGTTCACTGCATCGAGAGCTGTGAGTGAGCACTTGGCTGAAGCGGTGGCTCCACCAAAGGCTGCACAAGCCTCGGCATACATCAGGTAACAGTCGGCAAGACGCAGGTAAGGCACATCAATGTACAACTTGTTATAAGTACTACCCATATCATAGTCGTTGGCGATCATAGGAATGAACTTATAGAGCAGGTAACCAGTGCGGCTCTCGTTGATATCGTCACGGTAAGTACCACCTGTATAGAGGTTGGCATATCGGTTGGCATCCGGTTTGATGTCTCCCTCTACCACCTTTACTCCATCATATACGATGTCGTGATAGAAACGTGGGTCACGGTTCTTCCAAGGATGGGTTGGGTCGAAACCAGACTCTGGGTCATCGAGAGGAAGACCATTCTTCATACCATAATAGTTTACGTAGTTGGCTGTAGGCTGTGAGGCAGCCTGACCACCTGTAAGAATCTGACCGCCAAACTCGGTGAACAGTCCGAAGTGAGAGTTATGCCATGCATCGGCTGGAATATCACGGAGAATATTCTCGGTAGAGCCTGGAGGAAGCATGTTCTTGTTCCAGGTATAGAACAGATCTGAGTAATCAGCAAAATCCACGAGCTTGTACTGGGTCTTTCCTGTCTCAACAAGAGTAAGGAGTTCGCCAAGTGCCTCGGCAGCCTGCTGTGCATAGTTGGTATCGTAATCGTAGGTGCTGGCATTGCCGTTTACGTTCATCTTGGCATCGCAGTTCTTCACCAGTGGAGAAGCTGCCCACAAGAGTGATTTGCCTTCATAGGCAAGTGCAGTAATCTTGTTGATACGGAAGCCATTCTTGCCTAATGTATTGCGACCAACAGAAGACTTATCCCAGTCGATAGGCAGAAGCTCTGCAGCCTCACGGAAGTCTTTAGCAGCCTTCTCGGCACATGCCTGACAGGTTTCACGAGGAAGAGTCATTGGCTGGTCGGCAGCTAGGGCATTATCAATATATGGCAGACCACCGAAATACTGCATCAGCTGGAAATGAAGCCATCCACGGAAGAAGAGCAACTGACCCTTGATGGTATTCTTCTCCTCCTGGGTGGCAGCCGTCATCAGGTCCATATTCTCCAGACCCAGATTTGCCTTACGGATACCATACCATGCAGCCTTCCAGAGACCACGAGAAAAACGATAATTATTACCAGCATCGCTTGGATCCAAAAAACTTGACCCCTGGTCCATGAAGCTTGCATGCCATCCGTCGTACTCATTCTGCCAGCCCCAGAAGTCACCCTGGTCAACCTTGTAGCCCATGAGGTAGTCGAAACCCACAGCCTGGATATCATCCTCACCCCAGTTCCAGCACGTTGTCCAGTAACTCTTGGAGAAGTCAGGAATACAGAGATAAAGCTCCTCTGTAAAGCCCTGGAAATTCTTGAAATTCTTGAAAGCAGCCTCTGGAGATACATCCGATTCTGGTGACTTGTCAAGATAGTCTGTACAGCTGGTAGTCAGGGCGAGAGAACATCCCAATGCCAACGCCAGGCAGGCAGACTTATATTTAGAAATTATTCTTGTCATAATAAATAATGTGTTATATTAACGCTGTTTACAACTCTAACTTGATACCGAAGTTGATACGCTTCATTGTAGGGTATGCACCCTGAGAAGCAAGACCTGTACCTGCGAAGTTCGACTCACGGTCGTCAGGCATATCTGTCCAGAGGAAGAGGTTGTTACCATTTACATAAACCTTCAACATCGAGAGACCGAGACTCTTGATCCAGCCGCCATTCCAGGTATAAGCCACCTCCAGATTCTTCAAGCGGCAGAACGAACCATCGTAGAGGAAGCGGGTACCCTCATAGTAACTTGGAGTAGAGTTCATGCGGAGTGAAGGAATACCGTTTGGAGTTGATGGTGACCAGTAAGCACCCTCCTTGAACACCGTGTGAAGGTATGACTTAGGCAGTGAGTTGAATGATACATAGCGGCTCACGTTGTTTACGCCATAGAACTGCGCAAAGATACTGAATCCCTTGTAATCAATACCGATAGTGGCATTGTAGGTGTTCTGAGGAGTACCAGTAAAGCCATAAGGCGCACTATCATTGGTATCAATCACACCGTCACCATTGAAGTCGGTGATGATATACTGACCTGGCAACTTCTGGTCATCGTTGGTATTGTGAGGAGTCATGGCGATGACATCATCCCAAGACTGTGCTGTACCATTGTCGAGATAGCTCTTGCCCTGTCCGATGGAGAATCCCATGTTCTTCTGGTATGCAGGAAGCAACGCTGGGTCGTCATGCTCGGTAACAACATTTTTTGCATGCGTCATGTTCATATTGGCATAAGCATGGATACCATTGGCAAAATCATACTGCAGTCGAACTTCAAGCTCATAACCTGTGGTCTTGGTTCTACCCTTGTTCAGGTAAGGAGCAGAAGCACCGAAATAGGAAGGCACCGAACGGCTGCCACCGGCAATCATGATGTCGGAACGCTTCTCATTGAAGAACTCAAGCGAACCGGCTACGAGACCACCGAGGAAAGCATAGTCGATACCGAAATTCTGTTTGATAGCCTTCTCCCAATGGATATCTGGGTTACCTACCTTTGCTTCCTTATACCAGGTGTAAATGGACTCGTTGTTCGGGTTGGTTGAATCAAGATGAGTCTTGCCACCGTAAGCCCAAGTGGTCTGGTAGAGCCAGCGTTCCCATACATTATCCTCACCAATCTCTCCATAAGAGTAGCGGAACTTGAGGATGTCAACCAGGTTTCTGCCGAATACCTTTGCCTCAGTCACTGGCTTGAACCATTTCTCGTTGGCTACGTTCCAACCGATAGCACCTGAATTGAAGAAGGCGAAACGATTGTCCTTGGAGAACTTCTCCGAACCGTTGTAGGCACCGTTATACTCGAACATGTAGCGATCGTCATAATTATAGGTGGTACGGAATGCCCAGTCCTCACGGTAGTGGGTAAACTCAGAACCCGTAGCACGCTCAGAGCGGTTGAACACGCCCATGGCGGTTACATCGTGCTTGCCGAACTTGCGTCCCCAATAGAGCTGTGCCTGATAGAAGAGGTTACGCTGGGTAAGACCGTCGTTGAGCTTACCTGGATCAGTAGTCCATGCGATGGTCTCCGTAAAATCGAAGTTGTTGTGTCCCGCAGGCTTCTTCTTATAGGTTACCACACCCGTTATAGGGTCGATATACTTATACTGGGCTTCATGGTTGAGGTCGTTGATACCTCGGCTTGCCTCCACAAACACGTTGTCCCAAGATACGATGGCAGATGCCTTCAATCCCTTTGTAATAAAAGAAAGATCCTGCTCGAGCGTAAAGTCGGTGTTGATACGGGTTGTGGTGGTTGACTGCTCACCATGAAGTGCAAGCTGGGTCACAGAGTTAGGAGAGCCTTGCTCATCTTTAGGGAAATAGCCCCAAACACCATCGCTATACTGTGGCAGGAAGGTATCATGAGGTGCTGAGTAAGCTGCCTGCCAGAGCTGGGACTCAGCCCATGAACCTTTCTCCAAGCCATAAGGTGACTTGCGGATACCATGGCTACCCGAAAGGTTTGCCTTCAGCGTGGTAGTCTTGGTGAGCTGGAAGTCGAGATTTGAACGAACGTTGATACGGTTGAATCCGTAACCACTGGTATAACCACGATTGTTATTCCACTCGCGGAAGAGGTCACCCTCGTGCTGATAGTCGATGGCTGCATAATACTTCACAGCCTTGGTACCACCTGCGATGTTCACATTGGCATTGTAAGACATGGCGTAGTCCTTGAAGAGTTCCTTCTGCCAATCTACATCAGGATAACGCTCGCTCATCAGCAATCCGGTCTCCGGATCAATACTGCCTGCAGGAGCATTATATTTGTTGATGAAGTCGGTAGAGCGGATGTCACCCCAGCTTGAAGGTGAGAGTCCCAACTCATGCTTGATGGCCAGGTTCGCATAATAAAGCGCATCGGCAGAACCGTAGGTCTCAGGCAACTTAGACACCAGCTTGAGCGCAGTGCTTGCACTGGCAGAAATCTTAGCCTTGCCTTCTGTACCACGCTTGGTGGTAATCAGGATAACACCATTCGCACCCTTCACACCATACACGGCAGTGGCAGAAGCATCCTTCAATACAGAGATAGACTGTACGGAATGGATATCCACACTCGACATAGGGCGCTCGATACCATCCACAAGAATGAGAGGGTCGGAAGAGTTCCAGGAGCTTACACCACGAATCACGATCTTAGGATCCTCATCACCAGGCATACCTGATGAAGATGATGTAATCACACCAGGCAGATTACCTGTCAGGGCAGAACCGATATCAGATACACCACCTGCGCGTTCCAGCACCTTACCTGTGGTCTGGGTGATGGCACCCACCACAGAAGCCTTCTTCTGCTGACCATAACCAACGACTACA
>ULQB01053627.1_pt1 | contig 15056 bp, 10 predicted proteins | sample 1954041 | NCBI WGS metagenome assembly ULQB01 (sample SAMEA4835644, study PRJEB28245) | human gut metagenome | biome: gut microbiome; material: fecal sample | place: Denmark | collected 2008 | reverse complement strand
TATATCGAAATTGAAAATCTCGCCGGCACCTTCTCCAAACACCATGCTCAATACAAAGCCGTTGATATGAAAATGATAGATGGCATATACCTGCGAGTTGAGATAGTTGATGATGCAGAGCAGTATGATACCAACAATCTGTACGATTCTAGCCGTCTTGGTACATCTGCAAAACGTAAAGATGAGGCTGAGAAGATAAGGTATCAGCGCAAACATGGCTGCATGGCTGATGCAGGAGGTTATGAAGAATAACCATCCTTCTAAATCCATCATTTCGAGTATCGAAGAATCGGTGATGTAGAGTCCAAACTGCAGAGTTATTAATAATGTAGAGAAGGCATAAAACAAGCAACCTTGTTTTATGCCTTTTATAATCAGAGACTTATAATTCATAATTGATAGAATCCTTGTCTGGCATTAATCCTTGGATTTTAACAGAGAGAAATACTTGTCCAGAACCATCAGCGAGATGATATCCTCACGCTGCTTATCCTTGAATTGCTCTACATATTCGTGAGCGTGGTTGATGATAGCTTGCGCTTCATCAGGATGAGCAGTATAATAGTCCATCTTTTCCTCAAGATCAGAGAAATCAGGCTTTACTTCTATATAATGATAGTCTGGCTTCAGAGTTCCTTCCATAAACCAAGTTTCATAATATGGCTTAGGCATCACGGCGATGGAATTGGAAGACATAATCCATTTCAGATTGCTTGCCACGTCATTTCCCTCCAGCGCCATCACGTATTTGTATTTCAGATGGTCGTAGATGGAAATCTTGTCGCTCTTCCATTCTGGCTTAATCAGATCTATGGTTCCGATATCGAAGCGAGGATTTCCGAAAAACTTCTCTACAAATTGTACACGGATGTCCTTGCAGGCTATTTTCCCTCTGAAGATAGCCTGGTCTTTTTTTCTGCAAACGAAAGCTTATCCTTCACGAAGATAAAATGGCGTACCTTGTCCATCTTAAGCAATACGGAGTTCTGGTTTTCTCCATGAATTGGGCGGCTTTTTACAATGGTAGGAATATCTTCCACATACGTGATGTCACCAGGGAGGAGATTCCATTTGTTATTGCCGTCAAAACAGCGGGCATATTCCAAAGTATCCAGATAATATACCTTCTGGCGGGTCATCGGCTGTTCTACAACTTTAACAGCTTTCTTTTCCCATAAATCTTTGTTGAGAAGGATATTATCTTCTGTAAGCTTGTTGTAGTAGTTTACCCGGTTCAGGATATAATCGTAGTCTTTGCGTTTTTTGGCTTTGTCAAGTAAATGCTGCCCCCTCCATATCAAGATGCAGGCAGGTGTATACAGACGAACGTATTCCTTGATGTAATACCAGGGTTTACTGTTCTTTCCGCTATGGAATTTATATCTCAATTTTTGAATATTCATAGGATTTCTTTTTGTTTATGAAAACGATGATGATGTTATTGGGTACAAAAATACGAAATATACTTTAATCTTGCAAGAAAATGGATAAAAAAAGCAAGTATCAATGAAGGAAGAAAGATAATCTTCCTAAAATTTGGCTTTTCTGATAGTTTTTCGTATCTTTGCAACCAATGAGATACCAGGAAGGTATCTTGTTAAAGAATATAAAAGAATTGCATGTTAGAAGTACGTGATAGATTAAACTTCGAGGATTATTTGGATTCACTCTTGAATAGCGTAGAGAGTGATGACTTGGAGTTTAAAAGTGCTGCCGGTGGATTTCCTGGTAGCTTTTGGGATACTTACTCAGCCTTCGCCAATAGTGAAGGAGGAGTTATCGTGCTTGGAGTTATAGAAAGAAAAGGTAAGTTCTATATAGATAATCTATCTGATGAACAGATAGAGAAATATACCAAGGACTTTTGGAATAATGTGAATAATCGAGCTACGGTTAGTTGCAACCTGTTAAAAACAGAAGATGTCGTGGTAGAAGATTACAATGGTCACAAACTTATGTTATTCTTTATTCCTCGTGCATCTAGAGAACAGCGTCCTGTTTATAGAACGTCTCAACCCTATAATGGTACTTTTAAGCGCAATCATGAAGGTGATTATAAATGTACGGAGCGAGAAGTGCAGCGTATGTTTTCAGATGCGAATGTTTCTAATCCCGCTGATAGCCGCATTTTGAGAAATTATTCATTGAATGATTTAGATATGGAGTCTGTTGCTCAATATCGACAATTATTTAAGTTAGCAAAGCCAGACCATCCTTGGTCTGTTTTGTCTGATTTTGAGTTTCTTAAAAAGATAGGTGCTTATCGTACAGATCGTGGAACGAAAGAAGAAGGTTTTACAATGGCAGGAGTTTTGATGTTTGGTAAAGAAGACGCCATTACTGATAATGAATGTTGCCCCGACTTCTTTCCTGATTACCAGGAAAAACTATCAGATAATCCTGAGATACGATGGACCAATCGTATTTGTCCTGATGGAACTTGGGAGGCAAATTTATTCCAATTCTATCTTCGTGTTCTTCCAAGATTATCAGCGGTCTTGCCAAAACCTTTCATCTTGGAGGGCAATATTCGTCGAGATGAAACCCCTGCGCATGTGGCTGTACGTGAAGCATTAGTAAATCTTTGTATTCATACCGATTATTCGGAAAATGCAACAATGGTAGTGCGTTTGTATAGCAATAAAATTGTTTTTACTAACCCGGGAACATTGTTGGTTTCTAAAATGCAATATTATGGAGAAAGTGCTAGCGTATGTCGTAACAAGACTCTTCAAAAGATGTTTATGCTGATTGGCTCTGCCGAAAAAGCGGGAAGTGGAGTTGATAAGATATTGGCTGGTTGGCGATTTGCAAATTGGAGAGCACCTATGTTGAGAACATTAAGTCAGCCTGACTTAGTGGAACTCACAATGATGATGGAGTCGATGATGGATGAAGGAACAAAGGAAAGATTGGTTCTGATATTTGGAACAGAAGTTTTTTCTTTGGGACATGAACGCCTGTTGACTCTTAATGCAGCTTGTACAGATGGATATATTACAAATGAGAGCTTAAGGGTTGTCCTTAACCAGCATAAGGCAGAAGTCGCCGATTTGTTGAAAGATATGTGTAAGCATAAATTGCTGGTTCAAGAGGGATATGGTAGAGGAACCAAGTATCGGTTGCCTATGACTGTTAAGGTTGCAAGTTCCGTCTCTAAGGTTGCAAGTTCCGTCTCTAAGGTTGCAAGTTCCGTCTCTAAGGTTGCAAGTTCTGGCTCTAAGGTTGCAAGTTCCGTCTCTAAGGTTGCAAGCTCTAGCTCTAAGGTTGCAAGCTCTAGCTCTAAGGTTGCAAGTTCTCCTATGCCAAATTTGATAAAACAGAGGATGTCTTATTCTGAGCTCAAGGATAAGATATGTTCTTTTTGTTCAGATTGGGTAAGTGTCGATGAATTGGCAGAAGAACTTCGTAGGAAAAGAACATATTTGAGAAATAAAATAATTCCTAAGATGCTAGAAGATAATAGTCTGGAAATGCTATTCCCTGGCGTTCCTAACCATCCTAGGCAAAAATATAAAAGTACTGTAAACAAATGAAGATAAAGATAAACCCAAAATACGAAGAGATGAGAAGTTTCATCGAACGCATCCCGGATGTGTTCGAGCAGGAGGGACGTTGTATCTTTGAAGGACGAAATGTTATCAAGGCTTTTCATGTAAAGTTTGATGGAAAAGAGAAAGAAGTTGTGGTGAAGAGATACAAGCAGCCTAATTTCATTCAGAAGATAGGATATAGCTTCTTCCGCTCTACTAAGGCTTTCCGTGCCTATGAGAATGCCCTTAGGCTGATGGCAGATGGCTTTGCCACTCCCGAAGGTTTTGGATATATTGAAACGAGGGTAAAGGGACTTATTGACTATTGCTACTTTGTCTCTGATATTGATAACAGTATGCCTATCAACGATCGGTTGAACTCCCCAGAGGAATTCAACAGGGTGATGGCGGCAGATTATGCGCACTTTGTGAATCGATTGCACCAGAAAGGCATCATCGATATTGACTTGAATGCCGGCAATGTGCTGTATCAGCTTCAGGCTGATGGTCATTATACGTTCTCGCTTATCGATATCAATCGTATGAGGTTTTACTCAGGCTATCCGCCGATGAAGGAATGTGTGGAAAACCTGACGAGGTTTACCGGAAGAATGGATGTCTTCGAGTGTGTGGCACGAGAGTATGTGAAACTGCGGGGAATGGATGAGAAAATATTACAAAAAATAATAGGAGCAAAGAAGATACACGATTGGCGATGGGCACATCGCAAAGGTATCTTGCATTATTTTAAACACAAAAAGTTAGGTTTATGAAAACAACATTATTGATTACGACTTACAATTGGCCTAAAGCCTTAGAACTCGTGTTGTATAGCGTGTTGCATCAGCACGTTATGCCTGATGAAGTTGTTATTGCTGACGATGGTTCTACCGAAGAGACTAAAAAACTAATAGACCGTTATGCTGAAAAAATGCCAGTACCGGTAATTTGGGTTTGGCAGGAAGATAAGGGATTCAGAAGAACTTCCATTTTGAATAAGGCAATAGCAAAGGCTACGGGTGATTATATCATCCAAGTTGATGGAGATGTTGTTTTGAGTTCTCATTTTGTAGAAGACCATATAGAAATGGCTCAGAAAGGATGTGTCGTCTGTGGAAGTAGAGTTCTGCTGTCAGCCCAGATTTCCAAAAAGATTTTGGATACAAAGGTAGTCAATGTGAATCTTTGGAACATGCCTTTCAGTTATGTAAGCAACAGCTTCCGTTCTCATGTGTTCCGCAGATTGCTGGCTTTTCGCTATGCCCGTAGAATCGACCATCTCAGAGGTTGCAACATGGCTTATTGGAGAGAGGATGCCATCAAGGTAAATGGTTACAATGAGGATTTGCTGGAATGGGGACATGAGGATGCCGAGTTTGCCTATCGCCTGCATTTTGCTGGCGTTCGGAAGAAGGCTCTGAAGATGGGAGGAATCATGTACCATCTTTATCACAAGGAGGCGTCTAAAGCCCAAGAGAACATGCATAAAGATGTTTTGAACCAGGTGAAGAAGGAGCGTTTGGTTCGTTGCACAAATGGTATCGATCAATATTTATAGAGCATAGATATATGGATAAGACAAGTGTAGAACAAGAGCAGGGAAATGGCATCTCGGTGGTTATTAATACCTATAATGCCTCCTGCCATCTTCAGCAGGTGCTGGATACAGTGAAGGGCTTTGACGAGGTGGTTGTCTGCGACATGGAAAGTACCGACGATACCTTGGATATTGCAAAGCGTAATGGTTGCAAGATAGTTGTTTTCCCTAGAGGCAGTTATCAGATTTGTGAACCGGCAAGACAGACAGCCATAGATGCAGCTTCCTGCAAATGGGTACTGGTGGTGGATGCAGATGAACTGGTTACCCCAGCACTGAAACAATATCTTTATTCCCTAATAGGGAAGGAGGATGCTCCATTGGGATTGTATGTGCCACGCAAGAGTCGCTTTATGGGAAGATTCATGCATTGTTTCTATCCCGACTATCAGTTGCGTTTCTTTATCAGGAAGGATACGGTATGGCCTGCTGTCATCCATGCCGACCCTATTATCAAGGGCAGGATAGAAAAGATACCAGCAACCCATGCAGATATGGCTTTGGTTCATCTGGCAGACGACAGCATTGCCAGCAGAATGAGGAAAATCAACCAGTATACAGCTAACGAGATAGAAAAGAAGAAAGATCGCAATTATGGAATGGCAGCTTTGTTCTATCGTCCGTTGGTGCGTTTCTTCCGTGCTTATATTCAGAAGGGTGGCTTCCGTGATGGTAAGGAAGGATTTGTATGTGCCTGCTATGAAGGCATCTATCAGTTTGTTGCTGTCAGCAAGATTATAGAAGATCGCTTGAAACATAAAAAAGGTAAGTAGTAGTTTTGGCTACTTACCTTTTTTGTTTAATGAATGGTATTGTTATTTCTGATTTATTTTCCTTCGATAAAGGTTATTCCGCCTGGACCTACTTCATCACGGCAGCGTTTTAACAACTTGGCTGGTGTTTCTTCGCCATCATCGAAAGGTAATGCTACTACCGTTTTCTTGCCATAATAGTTTGCCATACCTTGGTTAATCCAATAACCTGGATAGATGGTGATGTCGTGGAATGCATCGGATGGCATCTTTACGGTGAGTGGATTCAGAACCAGATGGTCTGACTTGCTTTTCTTTACGGCAATTTCACGCTGCTGCATTTCTAGGTCAAACTTCTGTGCTGTTCCTCTACGCAGCAAGGAGAGTGTTCTGTTGGTAGTAGTTGGCTTTGCTGTGATAGAAAGTACCAACACAAGCCAGTAATATATCGGTAGCCATCTGAAGTATTTATTATATTTCAGTCTGATTGCCTCTGTCAAGTTTACAATAGCAACGCTTATTGGTTCCAAATCAGCCGCTCTGCGCTGAAGAGCACCAGAAAGATAGTAGATATTGAAGCAAATCATCCACAGATGCACATAGAAGTATACATTCTGTGTTCTGTCTGCTCCTTTGGTTCCCATGGCATAACTGTTTGGAAAAAAGAAGGCGCTGTAGAGCAGGAAAGAGATGAGTAGATAAAGCCATGGATGAGAAAACTTGAAGTGGGATGCCTTGGCTAATCTTGCCAGGAATGGAATAAGAATGGTAAACATGAGTACTTCCATGATTCCAATGGCATCAGCAAGAAATTCCACGCTCTTTCCTATCGCCATAAAGAAGGCAGCAATCACATTCGGCTGATCGGTGACTGTGGCTTGGCGGACAGTATTGCCTGGTGCAAATACACTGAAAGCAAAGGCGCAGGCATAAATCATAAGGATAGAAATCAGGAAGAAAGGAGTCTTCTTCCTCTCTACCCACATCCATACGATTGCCATAAAGAGAATGGCTGGCATACCCAGACCAGTAACAAAGTTGCCGCCGGCAATGAATATGGCGAGTGCTGCGGAAACCAGCGTGATGATGATTTTCGCTATGATGGATTTCGTAAGATGGAATTTGATGAGCAGGGAGGCTAGAAACAGCGAAAGGCTATAATATAAGGTATAGTACATCGCTCCGTTATACCAGCAGAATGCATCGTAGAACGACCATACGAACTGTACGGTCATTAATACAAATAGAGTAGAAATGAAAGTGTATTCCAATTTGCTGATATGTAGCAATCTGCGTAATACTGTGTATCCCAGTGTATAGGTGGAAAGAATTAGGCTTCCCAATAGAATAATCGGTACAAGCCAGTATTTGCCAAAAATTCCAGGTTGTAATGCCATCAGGAAACATGCCGAATAGGTACCCTGCCATGTCTGGTAGATATGCATGGATTCAGCCCAGGCCGCCTGAATACATGCCCCAAATGAATGGGTGGCAGTCCAAGCCTTGTAGACAGGAGCTCCGAATACATAGTCATCTGCAAACTGATGGAGATAGGGACCTATTGCCACAACAGGGATGATGGATAAGATTAGAATACAAATCGCCAATATCGTATGGCTTTTTAACAATTTCTGATTCATCGTATTATTGTTTTTGCTTATTTTTATAATAACAGAGAAACTTGTGCTTTCTTGCACTAATAGTTGTTAAATAATATAAATGCCGTTAAGACTAAAAGGAAAAGGCTTTCAAGAAAGGAAATGGTCATCATGTAGACGAACCTATATGATGATCATGTCTTTTCTTGCCTCGAAATTGGCGATAGTCTTGACGATTTCTTCTGATATGTCATCGGATACATACGAGAAGTCCTTGCCGGTGCGGATGGCTTTGAGGAAGGAGAGGAGCATATAGCGCAACCCTTCTCCATCTAGCTGGTAGAAGTAGCGCTTGTTGTTCTGCGGATTCTCGTATCTCACCTCGAAGTAATCGGTCTTCCACCATGGGGCTGGTACGTAGATGTATCCCTTGGTGCCCGAGATAATCAATTCGCCTTCCGACTTCACGCCTTGACCAACCTTCAGCGAAGCTACGGCATGAGGATAGAGGAAGGATATCTTGGTAAAGGCATCATAGTGCTTTGCTTCATCCAAGAAGTGAGTGGCTATCTGTTTGCTGCAGTATTCTGTGCCCAGAAGCTGGAAGATAGGCAGGAGTGCCGTCGGTCCCCAGGCGCAGATACTGTTCCATTCGTAAAGACTCTTCTGTGAATCCTGGGTTGGGTCAAAGTCTACGAGACTGGTGCAGGTTGCATCCACCGACATGATATCACCGATGATACCGCCCTTAGCCAAGAGTAAGAGTCGGTAATAGGCTACGGAATAGGCGGTCTTGATAGAATCCATCAAGACTACCTTCTTATCTTTTGCTATTTCCTTGAGTTCTTTCCATTGCTGAGGCTGAAGAGTGATAGGCGATTCGCACAATACGTGTTTGCCAGCTTCTAATGCCTCCTTTATTTGAGCATAGTGCTTGCTTGGGGCAGAGATGACATAGAGTGCATCGCTTTCATCCAGGAGCTCCTGAAAACTGGCTGCCTGCTTTTCCGCTGCCTGCAGATTCTCTGAGAGATATTGGTCGTTGAGGGAGAAAACTTTTCCTGCCTCTAGCCCGTTGACATATTGACTTTCCCGCTCTATCTTGTTGAGGATAGGCGATTCGCCAACCAGTCCGAGGCGAACCACCTGCTGCTCGCTTCTGATCTCCGTGCTCGATACGCCCTGAGTGCGGTCTAGATAAACCACCTTGCAATAGGCGTTGAGATAGTCAAACTTGCCTCTCCAGTCAGAACCTACGGTAAAGATATCTACGTCCAGTCGCTTGATGTCGTCAATCTTCTGTCCCTCGTATTCCTCGATGATGATTTCATCGGCAATGCCAGTGGCACGCACGGCTTCCACTCGTTCCATGAGAGATTGTTGTACATTGATTTTGCCACGCTCACGGTCGAAGGTATCCGAGGTTACGCCCACGATGAGGTAGTCGCCCAAAGCCTTGGCGCGCTCCAGGAGACGGATGTGACCATAATGAAGCAGGTCGTAAGTACCGTATGTGATGACTTTAACCATAAGTTTCTCTATCTTGAAAGTTCTCTATACCTTATTATATATATTATAGCAGCCCCTTTATAGCAGTCCCTTAGCCTGCATATCCTTCAGTGCATCAACGAGAGTGGTGTTGTCTTTTGGACTCAGGTTGCCGAGATGACCTACACGGAATATCTTTTCTGCCATGTCGCCACCATTAGGACATACCCAGATGCCATATTCGTCTTTCAGTTTCAGGAAGATGTCGTAGGCTGAGGCGTTCTGTGGATGCAGAGGAGTAACGGCATTTGACATCGATTGGGAAACGATGGTGAATGGCAGGTCCTTGATCTTGCTTCTGAAATCTTCGGCAAGCATCTTCATACGCTGGTTCTCGCTCTCCACACCGCCATTGCGCTCTATCTCCTTCAGGCGGGCATGAATCTGCAGTAAGGTTCCTACGGCTGGGGTGAAAGGAGTCTGTCCACGCTCACCATTCTTCAAGGCATCCTTCAGGTCGAAATACATCGACTTAACATTGTTTGCCTCTACTCGCTTGATTGCCTCTGTATCGAGAATGATGACAGAGATGCCTGGAGGACATGCCAGTGCCTTCTGTGAACCCGTAATCATTACGTTCACGCCGAGTTCCTTCATGTTGAATGGGTCCGCGAGGAAAGAACTGATGGAATCTACGGCCAGGAAAATATGGTTGCGATGACAGAAGTCGCTGATCATCTGGATGTCGTAGAGTACGCCGGTAGAAGTCTCATGTAGATTGACGAGGAAGCCGGTGTAGCCTTGTCCCTCGTATGGCTTGAGGTCTTCTGCCGTGAGTGGAGTCCCCATCTCAAGCTTGATTTCTGTATGTGGAATCTCATGAATTTCACAGAGTTGTACGAATCGGTGACCAAAGCTACCGCCATTCACTACCAGTACTTTGTCGGCAGGAGTGAATACATTCATGACCACGGCTTCCATAGAGGCTGTGCCCGAACCTGTGATAAAAACTGTGCGGGCATCGTCTGATGCCTTGGCAAACTGTTTCATCAATTGTTCGTTCTCCTTCATGATGGCGGAGAACTCTGCTGTTCTGAAATAAGGCACCTGCTCAGCGCCGATGGCTCTAACCTCATCGCTTGCCATCACAGGTCCTACAGTAAAATTAAGCATATCTTTATCCTTTTTTGATTCTTCCAAATGTCTTGATGCTGGTATATTTACGCCAGAGATTCAGCTTTCTGTTCTTTGGTACACCATGGCGACGGAGGTAGTCTTCTGCTCCGTCGAGCATGCGCTGGCATACGTTGCCGTCCAAATATGGATCGTAGTTGTCTACTATCCACTGTCTCTTGGCTATCGCCTCAGGGTCTGTGAGGGCATGGTCGTAGGCGGCAATCAGCTGATCAGGTTCCGTGATGTTCTCCCAGTAGATATCCTTGGATATGGTGCCGAGGGTGATTACTGGGCGAGAGAGCAGCAGGAACTCATAGATGGTAGAAGAGGTATCGCTGATGAGCGTATCTGCCATCAGCTGATATTTGGTTACGTTCTCTCCCTTGTCGATGAAGAGAACATCCTTCTTGGTTGCAGCCCATTCACGGTATTCATCTACCCATTCCTGACGGGTAAGCGGATGGAACTTCATTACTACCAGGGCATTGCGTTCCTTAGCCAGCTTGCCCAGCTCTTCCTTGATGTAAGGAAGCGAAGTGAGTTTTGGCGAGAAGGTAGGAGCGTAAAGGATCAAGGTCTCCTTGCCGCTTTCCCTGAGCAGTTTCTCTCGGTCGGCATCATATTTATGCAGGTTTTCCTTGATCCAATCCTGCTTAGGCCATCCCGTTTCCAACACCTCGAAATCTCCATATCTCTTGGCCAGAGCCTCGAAGTGGGAAGTGAAGTAAGGACCTTGGGTGAAATAGGTGTCAAAGTAACGGCGGATAATCCAGTGATCTTTCTTCTCTGCGGCATAGCCGTGGAATACCTGTATCTTGACGCCTGGCAGATAGTAAGGCACAATGTTGCCTGGCACATAGATAGCCTCTGGCTGGAAGTCATAGACTTCTTGAATAGAGTTGGTCCATTTCACCTGGTCGGCATATGGAAAACTGTCTATCTTTGGTTTGTGGATATACCACAATATCTCGTGTGGCAAATGTTGCTTTGTCACATGTTCTTGTATCGGATTAAGTATGTCTATGGCATACTTGTTTTCACAGAAAAGAACTATTCTCATGATTCTTTAGGAATTACTTTACCGTTTTTAATTTCATATCGCTTATCAAATTCCTCCCTGGTTCGCTTCCATCTGTTATGCGTCCATAAATAATAAGGTGGATTCTTGCGGATGGTTTCTTCCAGCATCTGGAAGAAACGACGGGTAATCTCGTGCTCCGGCAGGGAGTTCGGATTGCGGGTGATGAGCTTGTAGGTTGCCGTATAGTAGCCTCGCTTCGGGCGCGACATCTCTACATAGAACACGGCATCGTTCATCTTTCTCATGATTCTCTCACCGCCAGTAAACACTGGGGTTTCGGGATGGTTGAGGAAAGGAAGCCACAGGTGGATGTTTTCCCACTTGGGACCCTGGTCGCTGATGTAGCCGAAGATGCTCATGATGCCCTTGCGCTTGTAATCCACCAGATAGCGGAGGATTTCTTTCTTGGGCACCACCACGCCATTCTCCTCGTGAGAACGGATGCGCTTGAAGAGTTCGTCGAAGGCTTGGTTGCGCAGAGGATGATAGATGAGGCCTATCTTGCGTGACTTGGGCAGTTCGATACCCACGCATGAGAGCCACTCCCAGTTGCAGTAATGGCCCAGGATAGCTGCCACGTTCTGACCTTCAAGGAAACATTGCTCCACTTCCTCGCTGTTGATGACCTGGAATCGCTGGTGCAACTCCTTGTCACTGATGCTGAGCAGTTTGACAGCCTCGAAGAAGTAATCGCTGAACCAGCGATAGAACTTCTTCTCGATGTCGATAATCTCTTCTTCTGATTTCTCAGGAAAAGAGCTGGTGAGATTCTTACGCACAATACCCCTGCGGTACTTGATGACGCGATACATCATGAAGTACTCGAAGTCGGCAATGCAATAGAGCAGCCTGAAAGGCAGCAGCGATATTGCATAAAAGAATGCATAAACAATCTTAACCATCTGTAAAACTATAAATTCTTAACTATTAACTCTTTACTCAATTACACCTGCTGCATATCATGCAACTTCTTGTAATATCCTTCTTTTTCAATCAGTTCCTCATGAGTACCGCGCTCCACAATCTTACCCTCATGCAATACGCAGATTTCGTCGGCATGCTTGATGGTACTCAGTCGGTGGGCCACAGCCACGGTAGTACGGGTCTTCATCAGCTTCTCCAAGGCATCCTGCACCAGGCGTTCGCTTTCGGTATCAAGAGCTGATGTTGCCTCGTCGAGGATGAGGATAGGAGGGTTCTTGAGGATGGCACGGGCGATGCTCACACGCTGGCGCTGACCGCCAGAGAGTCTGCCGCCACGGTCGCCGATACCAGTATCGAAGCCATGTTCCGACTTGGTGATGAATTCGTAGGCATTGGCAATCTTTGCTGCATTGGCTATTTCCTCATCGGTAGCATCTGTCTTGCCGAAACGGATGTTGTCCTTGAAGCTGGCGTTGAAGAGGATGGCTTCCTGGTTTACATTACCTATCAGCTGTCGGAGATCGTGTACGCAGAGGTCCTTCACGTTGATGCCGTCGATGAGCACTTCGCCCTCCTGTACATCGTAGTAACGAGGAATCAGGTCGAGCATCGTACTCTTTCCGCTACCGCTCTGACCCACCAGTGCGATGGTCTTTCCCTTAGGAATCACCAGGTTGATATCCTTCAGCACGTAAACCAGTTCACCGTTCTGATGGTCGGTATAGGCGAAGGAAACGTGGCGGAACTCTATCTGATGTTCGAAGCTGCTGATATGCTCAGGGTTCTCCTTGTCCTTGATTTCCACCTCAGCCTGCAGAATCTTGTCGATACGCTCCATACTTGCCAATCCCTTCGGAATATTGTAACTTGCCTTGGAGAATTCCTTCAGCGGGTTGATGATGCTGTAGAGCATCACGAGGTAGAAGATGATGGTAGGACCGTCGATTCTGCCGTAATCCAGAACTAGGATACCGCCAAACCACAATACTATCACGATGAGGATGGTTCCCAGGAACTCACTCATCGGGTGTGCCATCTGCTGACGGATGTTCACGCGCATGATGTTGTCGCGATAACTGCTATTCACCTGGTTGAAGTGCCAGTTCATCTTATCTTCAGCACAGAACGCCTTGATGATGCGCAATCCACCCAGGGTTTCTTCCACCATACTCATCGTATCGCTCCAGAGAGCCTGTGCTTCTGTACTTTTTGCCTTCAGCTTCTTGCCCACAACACCCATGAACCAACCGAATGGTGGCACAAAGAGGATGGTGAAAAGGGTGAGCTGCCAGCTGATGCAGATGAGCGTGATGAAATAGAAGAGAATCAGGATAGGATTCTTGAAGAGCATATCGAGCGACGACATGATGCTGTTCTCCACTTCCTGCACATCACCGCTCATTCGGGCGATGATATCTCCCTTTCGCTCTTCGCTGAAGAAGCCCAGCGAAAGCGAGGTAATCTTCTGATAGAGCTGGTTGCGGATATCGCGGACGATACCTGTACGGATAGGGATGATGGTGGCTGAAGACAGGAAGTAGGCTCCCGTCTTGAGGAAAGTCATGAAGGCAAGGAACAAGCCGATGACCAGAAGGGCTGTAGAGGCACTATGTGCCACGATAAACTCCTGGATATAATAATACAAGTTGTTTGTAGCTACCTCCTTGATAGTATCAAAACTTCCGTCCCATTCCATATAGTCATTGGCACGGATACCACCGTCTACCTGGAACAGAATCTGCAGAATTGGTATTAAGGCTGCAAACGAAAATATGTTCAATACCGCAGATAGGATATTGAACAGAACAGAGAGCCCCAGATACTTCTTGTATGGAGGGACGAATCGGCGTAAGATTTGCAAAAATTCCTTCATAGGTGCAAATATAGTGCTTTTTAAGAAAACCGCCAAATTTTTAGCGGTTTTCTTTTGGTTTTCTATGTTTTTTCTTCTTCAAAGAGCGATAGAGTATATTTTCACTTCTTTTTCTAAAGAAGCATTCTTAGCTCTTTTAGAGGGAGTATTCTTACTCTTTTACTTCTTCTCCGAAGAGGGTAGCAGAGGTAGAACCGGTGATGCGGACCTTTACGAACTCTCCGATGTGGTGGTTGCCCTTGTCGATGACCACTGCCTTGTTCTGCTCGGTGCGGCCCATCATCTGCTCACGGCTGCGCTTGCTGAAGTTCTCGATGAGGATGGTGAATTCCTTGCCCTCATCCTTCTTGTTCTGTTCGGCGCTCACCTCGGTCTGCAGCTTGATGAGCTCGTTGAGGCGGGCTATCTTGGTTTCCTCAGAAACGTTGTCTGGCAGATGCTTGGCAGCGTAGGTGCCTGGGCGCTCTGAATACTTGAACATGAAGGCGCTGTCGAAGCCAACTTCCTTCACCAGCGAGAGGGTTTCCTGATGGTCTTCCTCGGTTTCGTCGTGATAACCCACGAAGATGTCGGTGGTAATGCCGCAGCCAGGGATGATGCGCTTGATGTCGGCGATGCGCTGCAGATACTCCTCACGGGTGTATTTGCGGTTCATCAGCTTCAATATCTTGTTGCTTCCGCTCTGTGCAGGGAAGTGGATGTGCTTGCAGAGGTTGGGCTCTTCGGCAATGGCGTGGAGAATGTCCTCGGTCATATCCTCTGGGTTAGAGGTGGTGAAGCGTACACGCATGTCCGGTACTGCCTGAGCTACCGTGTGGAGGAGTTCGGCGAAGGAAAGACTGCCTTCCTCGCGCTTGCCCGATGGAGAGAGACCATAGCTGTTCACGTTCTGTCCCAGCAGGGTAACCTCCTTGAAACCACGGTCGTGCAGGTCGCGCACCTCACGCAGGATGCTTTCCGCATCACGGCTGCGCTCACGTCCACGGGTATAAGGTACGATGCAGTAGTGGCAGAAGTTGTTGCAACCACGCATG
>ULQB01045894.1_pt1 | contig 15099 bp, 9 predicted proteins | sample 1954041 | NCBI WGS metagenome assembly ULQB01 (sample SAMEA4835644, study PRJEB28245) | human gut metagenome | biome: gut microbiome; material: fecal sample | place: Denmark | collected 2008 | reverse complement strand
GACCTGCCAGCCCTGGTGTTTTATATGCGGTTATATTTGACAGTTACTTCACTTTGAATTACTTAGCACTTGCCAGCCTTTTTCTTTGCAATGCCAAGCACAGTCAGAGCGCCGCCACTGACGAGCAATACCACAACAGCCAAAACAATGCCACTGTGATCACCGGTTTGCGGATTGTTGGTGGTATTGTCGGGGGTTACTGCTGTGCCGGGATTATTATCACTTGCAGCCTTAACCGTGAAATTGGTTTCGCAGGAGCCGTCATTAAATAGAACGGTAAGCTTGTGAGTGCCAACAGACAGCGTTGCAAGATAATCCTTGCTCAGCGTAACAATCGTCGAGCCAGACTTCGCCGTATAATCTTTACCGGCAATGAGGAGTTTCCCGTCCACCTCCACGCCTTTAAACTTGCTGAATACGCCGTCTGCACGGACGGTCAGGGTGCCGTCGCTGTTCTGCGTCCAAGAGCCGTTGGCACCCTCGATGATCTTGTAAACCACAGTGCTACCGCCACCAGTGGTGCCGCCACCAGTGGTGCCGCCGCCAGTGGTGCTGCCGCCAGTGGTGCTGCCGCCAGTGGTGCTACCGCCAGTGGTGCTGCCGCCAGTGGTCACATTGATACCGCCAGCCACAATGGTCGGGGAGAGATTAACATTCTGCGCATTCTTAAAGGTGGTCGTATTAAGCGTTACCTGCGCACCATCTGCGTAATCTGCTTTTACATTGAATGTCAAGGTAAACAGCACGCCATCCTCTGTGCATTCCTTTTTATCGGCAGCGGCAATGAAATTCACCTTTCCCGTATCTTCTTTGCCGATAAAGCTGCCCTCAATATTTCCCTTTTCAGCTTTTGTCAGCTCCAGTTTACCTGCGTCATACTTGACGGTAAAGTCAAAAGCCGCAAAGCCCGGGTTCCCGGCAATGGAGACATTCAGCGTAACCGTGTCGCCCACTTTGACCGCTTTTTTCATAGTCTCAACGGTGATTGTAGCTGCGCTACCGCTACCTGTATCAACTGCCACAGCCGCGGTAATGCACATGGTAAATACCACCGCCAGAGCAAGAAGAACAGACAGCACGCGTTTTCTGTTTTTCATGTTTTTTCTTTCCTTTCATTATAAAAATGTGTTGTATCACAGGATACACAAATGAGGTTTGATCCGTCGGGGGTGCCTTTTTATTGGCACCCCCGACGGAGACAGGGGGATGACTCAGTCGTTATAGCCAGCCAGTCGACGCTGGAGCGTCCAAGCATCAAAAATATCAACATCGCCATCGCCATTGATATCGCCATTAGCAGGAATGATACCTTCTACTTCATACCCCGCAAGGTAGCGACTCAGTGTGTAGACATCGAAAATATCAACATCGCCATCGCCGTTGACATCTCCTACCAAGGTCGTCTGCTGGGCAAAGCGCTTATCCATAACGGACAGCCGTGCATCGATCCACGAGGTCATGTCTGCCACGACACTCTCATAGCTTGCGCCCTGCCAAATGTGGCCGTCGGCCTTCGGATCACCAATGCGAATGAAGTCCCAAAGCTTATAGTTCATGGCTGCACTGTCCTTCAGGAGATTATACTGATGTGCAATCGTGCCATTATTACCCAGCCACTCCCGCACTGCCGGGGCAAAGGTGCTGCTGTAATACTCGGCTACCGCAGTCTTAAAGGCCGGAATTTGAATCAGCGCCTTTGCCAGATAGTGATAGTCCTCAATGTCGGCAGCATTTGTCTTGGTCCAGCCGGTACCGAAGGTCATATCCTGATCCCAGATGGGACCGGCAAACATCTTGCCGTCTGCATCCTTGTAGAAGTAGACCGAGGAAATAAATCCGTCACAATTCAGCGCCAGTTCCTGCAGAAGGAATACCTTGACCAGTGAATCCATATCCACATAGTCATAGAAATACTTCCCGGTAGAGGTATTATAGCCCGTATAAGCGCCGGTTTTGTCTGTTGCGTAAACAGCGTCCTCAAAAGCCTGATAGTACTCGCTTATATAACGCATGGCTTCTTCGCCGCACCACTCAGGGCTCTTGACATTGAACGCAACACCCTGGCGAGTCTTGAAGCCACTGGCCTCATCCCACCTATTGTGGTTCAGCTCGATAAGGTAGCCACCTGTTATATTTGCAGGCTCCTGCAGTCCCTTTGTGTATTGGAATTGCTGACCATAGGCATTCTGAGACAAGTCGGTGCTCATATTGTCTCCATAGCTTGGGTTTTGTGCTTTGTACGCCTCTTCCATGTCAGTTATGGCCACGGAAGCTGCGCCGACAGAGTTCTTCTCGCTGAGCAGATAGACGCCGCGATACTCACCGTCATAGTAAAGGTTTACCCAATTACAGCTTGCGGTATACGCAAGGCCCAGCTTAGTTGCCAGGTCCTTCATAAGCTTGTCATGCATCTGCGTCGCATCAAAGTAGCTGGCCAGCAGCACCCAAGTCTTTACCTGCTCCTTATTCCCCAGCAGATCGGAAGCCGTGTTCAGCTTGATCTGATAGGATTTCTTATCTGCATAGGTAAAGGTAGAATTGCCCCGCGCCTTAATTTGCTTAAGTTCACCGGAGTAAATAGAACCACCATCCGCGCTGACCATGCTCATAGATCCGGTTGTAATATTCTTTTTGTCTCTATCTACCCAATCGCGTCCCTGAGCAGAGTTACTACTGGTCAGATACACGGTAGAAATGGGCGACGCCTGCATCACACGGAAGGTCATTGTCTGGCCCGTGCCAACAGAAGCGGTGATTTCCCGATATCCAGCTGCATTCACTTCTGCAACAGCGGTAAGATCTACGGAGCTACTCCAATAAACAGTTCCCTTGTTGCCGGAAAGTGAGATTCTATCACTCGTGGGCTCTGTGACAAAGGTCAGAGATAGCTTTTTCAAATCCGCAGACGACGGCAAGAAGAGGTACTTTGCACCGTCGACCTCCGCAAGGTCAATCGTTTGCCCATTCACCACCGCACTCACTCCGGTGACATCGGACGGCTTGGGGGCAGTCCGTGCGTGGAGAATATTCGACCACTTAGCACTATTGTAGACCTCGTTGTTTTCCGTAGGAACTTTCGTGCGGCCGGCTGCCACAAAATAGTAGTCCGTATCCGCTGTCAGCCCGGTGACGCTAAATGTAGTTTCGTAGGTAGTTCCCAAGGGGGTTCTTGTGTCTTTGTCGTTGTTTTTATTACACTGGAAAACCTCGTAATACTCCGCGCCCAAGGCCGCAGACCAACTTAGTGTCAGCGTTGTTTCTGTGGAAGTCTCGCATTTGAGATTCTTTACATCGTTGGGGACAATAATGTAGGTCAAGGTTTTATTTCCGTAGTAATCACCGCGGCCCTCGCACTTAATCTCAGCCTTGCCCACATTTTTGCTGTCAGGCCATTGCACATAGAGGTCCGGGATTCTGCCATTAATAAGATTGGCATCGTTATTCTGCGTCAGAACATAGTCTCCGCGCTTGGCAAAGCTGCCGGGACGAACTCCACTGCCACTATAGTAGTAACTGGGTATCGAGGTAAGGTCGCGAGGGTTCTCAGGTGTTCCCAGCTTAAAGACGACTTCCTCGCTGTTTATATCAATACCTTTCGTATGGCATACAGTGCAGATGTGATTGTCATCCCATTTGTGGTCCACAGGCCGTTGGAAATCAGATCTATCCTTTGCCCCGCATTCCGGACAGGTGTAGGTGATATAGCCTCCTGTTACGCAGGTGCGGCTATCACTCTGCGAAGTGACATAGGCGTAGCCATTCGCACAGGCATGGTATCTGCTGTCACCCAGCGATGCAAACTCGTTCTTCATAGGTACGCCATTCTTGAGAATCACTTGCTTGCCATCGGTGGTATCCAGCAGTCCACTGAACGCATACGCTCCCGTGGGCTCCAACGCCGTATTGCAGACCACGCAGGTAATCGTCCCCGTGGACATATCATACTTGCTGGAAGCATCTACCTTGTGGTTACCCAGCTCGCAGTCGGTGCGCGTCTCAGTGTAAGAATCCAGCTCCGTGCCGTCATACTTGACTGCCTTCACCGTGAAGGTCTCCTCCGTGGCCTGCACCGTCAGGTACATACCGGTATAATCGTTGTGCGGGATCGCTTTTACATACTCATCGCGGTCATGGAACTCATTGCTCTTGCCACTGAGGTCACCGCAGACATAGTACACGACACCGCCGCGGCTATTTTCATCCTGCGCTACGCCTCCGATCATAGGATAAGTCCGCGCATAAGCGTGATCATCCCCACCGAACACAAAGTCAAAGCCCGCCTTTTCAATAGAAGAGATAATCTCCGGCGTTGCAGAAACAGACTCTGTGCCATAAATCGGCTCATGGGCTACAAGAACTTTCCAGATGCAGTCAGTGGTCAGGTTTTCGGCAATATCGGCAAGGGTCTCCGCCAGTTTCGTTCCGTTGTTAATAGCAACAACACAAACCTTACCATACTCCATCTTGTACCAGCTATTCTGGGTACAGACAGGCAAATCATAGATCGCGTTACTAATTTCACCGTCCCGATCACCATAATATTCGTGGTTGCCCATAACATGGATCATGTCCACACCGCCGAGGGTCTTGCTGTTGACCGCGTTTAGGAACGGGCGCCAGTTTTTAACATACTCCGTTACATTGTCAATAGCATCGCCAGTCTGGATAGCAAAATCATAGACCGTTTCGTCACTTGCCAGATCCTTAAGGACATGGCTCAGGTTGGCAGTATCCGAGGATTGAATATCGCCGAGGATAAAGAAGTTGGTCGACTCAGCCCCTGCCGCAGGCATCTTAAAGCTCTGCGTATCAGACCATGTCTCCCCGTCACCCACCTGATAGTAATAGGTCGCGCCGGGCGTCAGCCCCGCAAGGGACACCTTATTGCTCCGCAAAGCATCACCATGGCTGCTCTGCACAAAGGTCTGAATGGTAGAGTTCCCCTCCACCGTGGCAAAATTGGTCAGGTCTTCTGCGGTAGAATATTTCACGAAAGCCTTTGCTTCAGAACCATCAATCTGGGTAAGCCAAGTTATGCTCTTAGCATTTGGCTCAGATACGCCGTTGGTCATGATGCCAAAGGGTTTGCCCTCGTTCTCCGCCGTCCTCTCACAGACGATCACCCGCTGATTCCAAGAACGCCCGCTGTTGGCCTTTTCCGCATAGAAGGTATACTCACCCGCAGCATCAAAGGTATAGGCCAATTTACCCTTCATATTTGTTTTGCCCAGCAGCTCGGTAGCCTCATTAGAATCTTTATTTACCTGATAGATATTTGCACGGGAAACAGGCTTTCCCTCTGCATCCGTCACAGTTAGCGCCGTCGCCATTCCGGCAACGACCTGCTCACAGCTAAGTTGATACCCCGCCGTCAGCGCGACCTCCTGCTCCGTACCGGAGAAGGTATACTCCGTACCATCGGCAATGGTATAGGTTCCCTGCGTGACGGTGTATTTCAGTTTGCTATCCTGCGCAGCGTCCGCGGGGATTTTGATCGTAAGATACCCCAATTCAGAGACATAGTCCCCCTCTGCTACGCTTTGCAGGCCAAATAGCCGTGCCATAAGCGATGCCGGTTTCTTCTGAATCGTAATCTTAGCCTGATTCTTACTCCGCAGCGCGTTTGTATCCAGCGTTAACTTATATCCGTCAACACCTTCCACCGTTGCGCCCTCAAGATACTTCGTAGCATCACCCATGGTGCTGAAGTCCACTGTCACCTCTGCTGCGGTCACATTCTCGCCGGTATTGTTCACAACGCAAAGGGAATACTCCTTGCCAATCTCCGGGGCCTCCGGCTGGGAGAGAACATTGATAGCAGAGCGCATCCCCTCCTGGTTTTCCACCCGGAAGGTACGGGTCTCGGTGGTCACATTGCCGTAGAAGTCCTTGAGCCGGATTGAGAGGGTGTGGGAGCCGTTACGGAGGTTCACGCCCTTAAGATAGAGCGAGCCTTCGTTGACTTCCAGCTGTCCGGTATAGTCCTTGCCGTCCAAAAGCACGCGGATACCGCTCTGATCGATACCGGTGGCATACTTGTCGGTGAGTTCACTGTCAGAATACACCGCCGAGAAGGTGAGGTTACCGCTGTTCAGCACAGTAGAGCCGTCCCCGGCTAACACTGTGCCGCTGCCGGTCTCCGTAACAGACTCCAGCACAGGACGAGTGATATCGTTGGTGTTGGTACCGTAGATAAACTGCAGATTATCAATATAGAGATAGCCACTGCCTTTGGCACAGTTCTGAGCCGACACCACACGAACTGTGTAACCGCGCGCAACGTCAACGGGCATCTGGAAAGAAGAAATGTCCGCTTCCACCCAAATCCAACCCTTACCGGCCCAGTCACCAAGCTTACTGCCGCTCACTGCGCCGTCAGCATTGTAGCTGTAGTATTGCATATAGGCGGTCGTTCCGTTCAATTCTCCGTCAAAATACGAGGTTGAGCCATCCTCATTTATTTCTATGTGGGATGTGGCGGTGAAAGCCCCTGTCTGTTTCGATGCATGACCCTTCAAAACAGCCTTTAGCGTGGAGTCACCGCACGTACAATCTGCGGGCACATTGATCCACATACCAATTTTGGTCGGCTGTACCGTATTGATAAAAAGGTCACCCGAAAAGCCAAAGTCTGCCGCTGCAACCACTGTTGGATTAACTTTCGTAAAGTCGTAGCCGAGCTTAAACGCATATTGGCCAAAGCGGACATTTTCATCTTCATCGGCGCTGACAACCTGATTATATCCTTCAGGGAAATTCACGCCCTTACCAGTCGTATCACGAACCCAAAGACGATCCGTTCGGACTTCCTCTGGTGTCAGATAGCTGTTGCCTCCTGCGCCGTTGGACTTGTCTACATGGCAAGTCCAATAGTCTGTTGCCGCCACGTTGTCGTGATCCTCAAAGTCCATGAGTACCTGCGGTTCCAATCCTACAGCCAAGTCGACCTCACCGGTCACATTTTTATTGTTTGCCAAAGAAACCTTTGCTGTTGCACGCAGTGAGTTGTTTTTATCAGCAACAAACTGATTTCCACTGAATGTGCCAACAAAAAACTGATGGTTCAAGTTCACAAGCTTGGAATTATACTCAGCATTGCATTCAGACCACCCGTCATCGGTTAGAATTTCAGCTTTGTCATGGGTCAAAGTAACAGAAATTGAAATCTGTCCGCCCTCGTTGATTGAACAGATTACATCCCGCTCCGTAAAATATGTCTTATATGTAACAGCCTCACCGGCCCCCCATTCAATAGTTTGAGTTACGCCAGTATTTCCCGTTAAAGACATATATATCTTCGGTTCAACGCCCCAAGGTGTCTTTGGTTGTTCCAGATTCGGACCTGTCCATTTAAAAGGCTTACCTCCGCTCCATTTCTTTGAGAATCCATAGCCTTTCTCTTCAACCAGTGCATTATACTTATAGCTAATGGGCTTACTCTCATTCAGCGTCCACTCAAAGTCCCCATCCTTATACCTGACCTCACGGCCTTGCCATGTGGGCTTGAAGGTCAGGTCGCTGGTCTCACCAAAGTCTATGGAAACACTGGAGTTTGTAAAGCCCAGTTTATCCGGCCACTGAACCTGAATGCTGGTCTGGCCAACAATTTTTTCACCGGATTTCAGGCCCACAGTAACTTCGCCACAGGTATCGGCTGCCGTGTTAAGTAGTCCTTTGGCATCAATACTTCCGTTGCCAGAGAGAACCGTCCAGGCAGCGTCCTCGGGAACATCTGCACTGCTGCCGGCCGCATCTACGCCAGCTGCGCTAAACTGCACCGTGCTGCCGGGGGTGTAAACCTCCGCATTGGGTGTCAGCACTGCGTGATCGAACTGCCCTGTGGGCTGTGCCTTAGAAAGCACCATAATGGTGTTGGACACCTTGCGCTCGTAGCCATCGGACGGACGGCAGCGCAGGGTCAGGCCAGCCGATGTACTGTTTTCCGACTCACCCTCACGCTGGGTTGCGAAGGTGGAGGAGCCGCCGCCGTCCAGATTAACGGCCTGCACGCAGCCCAGAGACTCCATTGTAGCACCGACCTCCGCCATGGTCATGCCAACGGAATAAGGTGCCTGGCGGCCGTCTACCATCATCATTACCACCGTACCGTCCGCCTTAATGCCGATGGCTGTGCGGGATGCACGGGTAGAATTGTCAAGGTCACTGCGGGCGTGGCCATCTTCAAAAATATCGCCAAAGCTGGCAACTGCCTCCAGCACATTGCCGGCCGCAATGGCTGCATTACATTCCTGCGCGCTGGTGATATGCGCACTGCCGTCTTTATCGATCCAGAATGTAGTGCTGGTCGGCTCATTGATCACAGTACCGCTCATGATAAAAGCACCCGCGGGACGCCCATTGCTCATGTCGTAGCCGCCAGCATTGATCGCGCCCACAACATTGGTGTTGCGGCGGGTCTGCATACTCTGCGCCTGTTTGGTCGTCTCCGTCATGGCCCAGTTTCTGCCGGTTTTAATGGTGTCAATGTCATCGTCACCGTAGCCCACTGCCACAGAGGCCGTGGAGTCCTTGCCGACCTTGATCTCCATCACATGCCCCATCATCTGCTGTGTCAGCGATGCATTATTTAAGATCCATTCATACTCTGTCACATCGGGTGTGACAGCATATTTTTTCTCTGATATTTGCTGAATCCCCAGTGTTCCAAGGCCTCCCTCCGCCTTGGTATCCACCGCCAGCACCTGCATAGGGATCAGAGAAACCACCATGCACAATGCAAGCAAAACCGTTAGCATTCTTCTTCGCATCATTTCTTCTCCTTTGTTTTTATTGGGCTTCATTTTTGAAAACTGAACACTCTTTATTCAACGCCGGTTTAAATGCAAAAAGAGATTGCCCCCCATGGGGCCTGGTAATTTTACTGCAGTCTATACTTACATATATCTACAGTGTATTATACACCTTAAGAATGGAATTGCAAGGGGATACTTCGAAATTTTGGCAAAAATTTTTTAAAGTGTTGTCCTCTCGGTTCGATATAGTAATTTATGTATTTTTTCCCGTTTTTTACCAGTTATAGGTTTTTGCCCTATCGACGAAGATCTGGCGATATGTCGTTAATCTTCTGCAGCATATCTGCCACCGAATATTGAAAAATCACCCCAAATACGGCAGGTCATGGATTTGCCGCATTTGAGGTGGGTTATACTGTTAAACTTACCGGTTACTGTCCTCCGGTGCAGGTGCTTGTTCGCCGCCGGTGACGCCCTCCGGCTGTGCCGTTGCCGAGTCTGCCGGAGTGTCCGGGGTGGAGGCCGCACTTTCCTCCGGAGAGCTGCTCGGCGCCGCCGAGGTGGTCGTTGGCTCCGCTGGCATATCGGCAGGATTGCCGGTTGTTCCGGTTGTGTTGCCGATTATACCGTCGCTGCTCAAATTAGGGTCACCGGAGTAAGTTCCCCATTGGGGAGTGATCGTCAGCTTGCTGTTTGCATCGGCGTTTACCGTAAAGCGCAATTCGCCGGTGGGGAGCTGCTCGGTATAGTGGTCACCCTCGGCATAACTGATTTTGCAGTATCCGTTTTGGGCCGTGCCGGTGGGGGTGAGCGTGATAGTATACTCTCCTGCGTCGGTAAAGGTGACTGTGGTAGTGCCGCTCTCGGTTGTAATTTCTACTTTATCGTTTTCATCAGCAGATACATCGACCGTATAGGTGGCAGCCTGAATCACCGCCGTCCCTGAGGAGGCGGTGGCGGTAAACCACGCCCAGCTTACGCCGCACAGACAGAGGGTACATACGCAGATGGCCAGCACGGAGGGCACCAGAATGCGGGCCAGGCCGTCTCCGTGGGGCTGGCCGCGTTTTTGGCGGCGCGGGCCGGGGATATTCATGGCGCCATCTCCTTTCTGGGAGCTTGCATAGGCAATCAAAAGGCATATCGCCCTACCCCGGGGATGTGCCCTTTGATTGCCCCTCCGCCCTTAGGCGGAGGGGACTTGAAAATCAAAATTTACTTAGGAACAACGGTGTACCAAGTGTCGGTGCCGTGGGTTTCAGTCACAACCTTGTAGCCGTCGGCCACGAAGTTGGTGTGCGCACCCTCAGCCTGGCAATCCGCCGGGTTGAAATTCACGAAGGTACCGCCCGTAACGATGATCTTAGCGGTGCCGTTTTCGCGGTTTGCGTCATAGCAGTTCAGAACAAATTCGTCGGCTTTTGTAGTGTCCGGATACTTCTGCTGTACGGAGTAGAAGCCGCCCTGAATAATCGCAGTGCCCTCCAGGACATAAACGGCGTGGATATTGCCGTTAAAGGTGCCGCTTGTAATGGTGACGGTAGAGCCGTCCTGAACATCCACGGCATAGCAGTCGTTTGCCTTGGCAGCAAAGGTGCCGTTACCGGTAATGGTCAGGTTAGCGCCGCTCCGAGCGGAAACCAGGGACCAGCTATTAGGAGTAGTCTCCCAAATATCTTTCGTATTTGCAAGTTTCTTGCCATCGAGGTCAAGTGTGGACTTAACATTTCCGCTTACGGTAATCGCCTCAGTCGGGGCAATGTCCTTGCCAAGTGTAACAATCTTTCCACCGTTCAGCAAAGCGGTAAGTTCAGCCTGGTTTACTGCCGGATAAGTAGCATCCTTATCATACTGGGTGCCGTAGCTGTCGCTCTCCACCGTGTACTGCGTAGCCACTACATTCAGACCGAAGTTGATGGAAGCTGCCTTCTCGGCGGAAATGGCGTTGGCCTCGTTGCCCACCGTTTCGGGCATATAAACCTTAATGCCGAGAATCCCCGCATCGCCGGGCTTCAGCTCGTGGACACTTCCGTTGGAAGTATATTCCAGCTCAAAATTGGCAAAATCGCGATGCTCCCAAGCAAGGACATTTCCTTTTACAAAAATCAGCTGTTCCATCACGTAACTAACATCATGCGGACCGGCATTAGGATCATACTGCTGGATGGGGCTTGTAGCGACCTTCAGGTAGTTGGAGAGCTTATAGGGTTTACCGTCCTTGTTTGTACCGGCGGTCTCCGAAATAACATTCATGCCGATCTTGTACTTGAGTGCCAGGTTACCGGCATTCTTGATTTTCAGCTCCACCACTCTTGTGTGGCCCGGCTCAAACAGAGTGCCCTCTGCGCCGAACAGGTCGGTGGCATTGTCGAGGGTTTTCCACTCGCCGTTTGCGGTGGTTCTGTACTGCACCTCAAGGTCCAGATTCCCCGCCTGGATCTTATTGACCCCGGTGGAGGCGGTGTCGGTGAACCACGCGAAGGTGGCGCCGATGAGCATGGTCACGCACATGAGCAGAGCCAGTGCGCTGGTGAGCAATGCCCGCTTGGTGGATTTGTTGTTTTCCATCATGTTTTCCCTCCCAATTGTATAATTTCAATGACAATATGTAAACACTGTCTTTCCAGTGATCACACCGGGGCAGTATCTGAGGGCGTCTCGTCCTTTTGCGGGGTCTGGCCGCCGCTTTGGGCCATCTGCGCCTTCATCTGCAGCAGCTCCTGCATCATCCGCTGGGTCTCGGCGCGGTCGGCGGCAATCTTATCCCGCTCGGCCTGCAGCTGGGCCTGCTGCTCCGCCTTGTACTTGCGGAACAGGCGAATACACCGCACGCCCTCCAGCAAAATCAGCACCAAAAACGGCACCAGAATGCACACGATATACCCGGGGGTGGACTTCAAAAACTGGAAGAAGGTGCCCACCTTGGGAATGTGGCTGCTGTATTTGCCCAGCACATAGGGATAGGTGACCACGGTCTCGTCGTCCGTGTCCGTGGTGGTGCCGTAGGTGATAAAGCCCGGCTCGCCGCTGGCGTCGGTGGTGAGCCTGCGTATCTTATGGGTGACGGTTTCCCCGTAGTTTGCGGTGTTTTGGGAGGTGTAGGCGATGATGTCACCCTCCTGCAGGGTGGCGGGGTCAACCTCCTTGACCAGCACCAAATCCCCGGCATTAAAGTCGGTTTTGCTCATGGAGTCGGACAGGACGATGAACGCCTTGTAGCCGAAGAGCTTCCGGTCCGCCCGGTCAAAGGTGGACACGGATATGACGGTGAATACCATCATCCCCACGGCAAAAACCACCATCAGCCACACGAAAATGCTTCTGATAACCTTCCATGCCTTCATTTGCGCTGCTCCTTATGTATCGTTTTTCACTCGAATAGTTTATTCGGATTGTTCTTGGTTTGGGTGGCCTCGGCGCACAGGGTAAAGAGGAGGTCCAGGTTCTCGCTCTCGTTGCCGCTATTTTCCGGGTAGTGGAAGGTCACGGTCAGATTCCGGCGCTGGCCCACCGGCAGAATATCCTCTGCGGCGGTGACATTCTCCCGAGTCAGCTGCCCGGCGGTGCCGGTGCAGAGGACCTTGTCCCCGTCCTTTACCGTCACGGTCAGCACATCGGCAAGGCCCCCGGAGACATTGTCCAGGTACAGCCGGTAATACACATCCCAGGTGCTGTCGTTTTCCACGAAGAAGCTCTTTACAACGGTCATCCCCGGCTCAAAACGGAACTCATGCTCCCGGATCACGGGCTTGCCGTCGTTGAGATTGATTTTTACCTCCCCTGTGTGGAAGCGGTTGTTCTCCACGGAAACGGAGGTATATACCAGAGCAAAGGTGGTGATGCAGAGGCAGATCACAAGAATAATGATGGTGATAATGCCCCCGGTGAGCTTTTTGGCGGTTTTGGTCTCAGACATCGGCTTCGCCCTCCTTCCGCTTGCGCAGTACCAGGAGAAGGAGCAGCCCGCCGGAGCAGACCCCGGCCACAGCCCACAGCACACCCCGGGAGGTGTCGCCCGTTTCCGGGCTGTCCAGGCTGCCGGTTTCCTCCACCCACCACTGGAAGTCGGCGATCAGGTCCTGATTCTGATATGCATTGCCCACGCTGGTGTCTAAGTACGCGGTGATCTCATAGTATAGCTCCTGGGTGACGGAGCTTTCAGAGGCCAGCTTGTGCGCCAGGCTCTGGGACATAGCCGCTATCCCGCCGTCGTAGAGGGTCTCCCCTGTGGTAAGGAGCTTGACCCGCACCTGCAGCACCTGGGCTAATTTCTCGTAGCCCGGGCGGACGACGGCCTTATAATGCACGGTGACCTTGTCGTGATAGGACACCTGCACGCAAAAATACTTTGTCTCGCTGTCGCCGGGGAACATATTGCCCACCGTAAAGGGCGTGTTGTCCTCCGGGTGCTTATTATAGAGGGCAATGGTGGCCGCCTTTTGGGCCGCGGCGGCGCTCTGGGCGGGCGCCGGGGCGGAGGAGGTGCCGCTGCCGGGAGTCCGGGTGTCCTCCGTTTCGGTGTCCTCCTCGGGGGTAATCAGGTTGTCCGGCACGGTCACGGTGCCGGGATCGCTGTCGGTCAGCCTGGCGCGGATAAGGGTACCGGCCAGGACCAAAAGGCTGAGCCCCAGGAGTACAGCCAATATAATTATAATAATCTTGGTTTTCTTTTTCTGCTCCACTTCCGACTCACTCCTCCTTCAATTATTCTTTCTTCGCTGAAAGCAAAGGCATTGGCAATCGGATTCTCTTCGTCCTTAAAACGCTGAAGAGTTTTCAAATGATAATAGCGCAGGACACCCTTCTTGGGTTCCCTGCGCACACCTTCCCTTTCCGGTATCGTAGTAAGCCTACTTTATCGACAGTTCGGTACGCAACATCTCTGTATAATTTAAGTAAGTGCTGCTCACTCATGTACCCTTAAAAAATATACCATCGCTCTTTGAAGGAATCCAGTGAAATCACAGGTTTTTTGCGCTCAATTAAAAAGCTCGATTATCGAAGCGCCGAAATGACCCGCTCCCTATTCCTGCAACTGTTCTGCATGGATACACTATTTTTCCCATTGTCTTTTTTACGCTATGGATTATACAATAATTCGTTTCCTATTTCAAGTCTTTTTTAAGGAAGTCCTCGTTTTCTCATTTAGCTATGTAAAAATAATCCGTCCGTTTTTGTGCAAAAGCACGGCAATTTGACCGTCCCCCCTCTTTTGCCCCATTTCCGTCTCCGTCTGCAAAAAAACTTGCAAAAACCTATTGACAATGTCGGTTAGATGTGCTAAACTCCGTAGCAGTTAGATGAATCTAACCGCAGGAAATGATCTTCCCTACTTTCATGGCCTGCATGGCAGACCACTGCCGCCGCCTGCGCTCCGGCGTCCGGCCGGACCCTGTGGCGGCTGTCTGAATAAATCTAACGGAAAGGAGTTTTTCCCATGTTATCCTGGTTTTCTGCCAACCTATCAACCATTGTCATTTCCCTTCTCTTACTTGCTGTTATCTTTCTCATTGTTCGCCATTTGATTCGCCAGCGAAAGCAGGGGAAGCACTCCTGCGGTGGCAACTGCGGTGCCTGCGGCGCCTGCAAAAGCTGCCACAGCAAACCCTGAACTCGGAAAACTGCGAGGGTCGCCACCCCCGCGGTTTTTCGTTTCCCGCCGCATTAGCACTCTGCGGCTAAGAGTGCTAAAATTCATATTCTGTTCATAAAATTTGCTGGATTTGTTCACACCTCCGCCGTAGAATCATAATTGTTCCGAGGGGAACAGAAAAAGTAATTCCAAACCGTTTATATAGGAGGTCATCATCATGTTGAATCGTAATCATGCACTGAGTGTTTTCGATCCCTTCCGCGAGATCGAGAAAGTCGAAAAGAGCTTCTTCGATGATCCCTGGGCCAATTTTGGCCGGACCTTCACCGACTCCTTCCGTACCGATGTCACCGACGAGGGCGACCACTTCAAGATCACCGCAGATCTGCCGGGCTTTGAGAAGGAGAATATCCACCTGGATCTGAGCGACGATGTCCTGACCATCTCGGCTCAGCGTCATTCCGAGCACGAGAACAAGGATAAGCGCGGCAAGTACCTGTGCTGCGAGCGCAGCTATGGCACCTACAGCCGCAGCTTCAATGTCGCCGGCATCGACACCGCCAATATCAAGGCCAAGTACGACAAGGGTGTCCTGGAGCTGATCCTGCCCAAGGTCACCCAGGAGGCCAAGCAGTCGAAGCGCCTGGAGATCGAATAAGCGCAAACCCGCGCCAAGGCAATGGCCCCGGCGTAAAACCTCAAAAGGGATGCCCTCAGGCCACATCTTCATAAGTACAAATTGTGGCACAAGGG
>ULQB01026238.1_pt1 | contig 15144 bp, 14 predicted proteins | sample 1954041 | NCBI WGS metagenome assembly ULQB01 (sample SAMEA4835644, study PRJEB28245) | human gut metagenome | biome: gut microbiome; material: fecal sample | place: Denmark | collected 2008 | reverse complement strand
ATCAAGGGCGGCGACTACCGCGCCCGCGAGGCCAACGTCTACCGTCTGGCCGAGGTTTCGAACCTCATCATCGACCAGTGCGTGGCTCAGGGCGTCCCCTTCGCACGCGAATACGGCGGCCTGCTGGCCAACCGTTCGTTCGGCGGCGCGCAGGTATCGCGTACGTTCTACGCCCGCGGCCAGACCGGACAGCAGCTGCTGCTGGGCGCCTATGCGGCCCTCAACAAGGAGATTGCCGCCGGCACGGTGAAGAGCTACCCGCGTCACGAGATGCTCGACATCGTCATCGAGGACGGTGAGGCCCGCGGTATCATCGCCCGCAACCTCGTTACGGGTGAAATCGAGCGCTTCGGCGCCCACGCCGTCGTGCTGGCCACGGGCGGCTACGGCAACGTCTTCTTCCTCTCGACCAACGCCATGGCTTCGAACGGCTCGGCCGCATTCCAGTGCTACCGCAAGGGTGCCGGCTTCGCCAACCCCTGCTTCACGCAGATTCACCCCACCTGCATCCCCGTACACGGCGACCAGCAGTCGAAGCTGACCCTCATGTCGGAGTCGCTGCGTAACGACGGCCGCATCTGGGTTCCCAAGAAGCTCGAGGACGTGAAGGCCATCCGCTCGGGCGCCAAGAAGCCCTCGGACATTCCCGAAGAGGACCGCGACTACTATCTGGAGCGCCGCTACCCGGCCTTCGGCAACCTCGTGCCGCGTGACGTCGCTTCGCGTGCCGCCAAGGAGCGCTGCGATGCCGGCTACGGTGTCAACGAGACGGGTCTGGCCGTATTCCTCGACTTCAAGACCGCCATCGAGCGTCTGGGCAAGGAGCGCATCAAGCAGCGCTACGGCAACCTCTTCGACATGTACGAGGAGATTACCGACGTGAACCCCTACGAGCAGCCGATGCAGATTTTCCCGGCCGTACACTACACGATGGGCGGTCTGTGGGTTGACTACAACCTGATGACCACCATCCCGGGCCTCTACGCCATCGGCGAGTGCAACTTCTCGGACCACGGTGCCAACCGTCTGGGTGCCTCGGCCCTGATGCAGGGTCTGGCCGACGGTTACTTCGTGCTGCCCTACACCATCGGCGACTACCTCTCGCACAAGATTCAGGCTCCGAAGGTGAAGACCGACACCAAGGCATTCGACGAGGCCGAGAAGAACGTCAAGGCTCGCATCGAGAAGCTCCTCTCCATCAACGGCAAGCAGTCGGTGGACGACATCCACAAGAAGCTGGGCCACATCATGTGGGAGAACGTCGGCATGGCCCGTACGAAGGAGTCGCTCGAGAAGGCCATCACCGAAATCCAGGCCCTGCGCAAGGAGTTCTGGAAGAATGTCAAGGTCGTAGGCCGCGCCGACGACTTCAACGTCGAGCTGGAGAAGGCGCTCCGTGTGGCCGACTTCCTCGAACTGGGCGAGCTGATGGCCCGTGACGCCCTCCACCGCGAGGAGTCGTGCGGCGGTCACTTCCGCGTCGAGCACCAGACCGAAGAGGGCGAGGCAAAGCGCGACGACGAGAACTTCGTATACGCCGCCGTCTGGGAGTACAAGGGTATGGACGAGGCTCCCGAGATGACCAAGGAGCCGCTGAACTTCGAGTTCGTACACCCGGCACAGCGCAACTACAAGGACTAATGCCATTTTGACGTTGAACTTTAATAACAATTTGAAACTATGAATTTTACATTAAAGATATGGCGTCAAAAGGACGCTAAGAGCAAAGGCGCGTTCGAGACCTACAAGGTCGAGAACATCTCGGAGGACACCTCGTTCCTCGAAATGCTCGATATCCTGAACAACGACCTCGTACATGCGGGCAAGGAGCCCGTGGCATTCGACCACGACTGCCGCGAGGGTATCTGCGGCATGTGCTCGCTGCACATCGACGGCCGTGCACACGGTCCGGGCGACGGTGCCACGACCTGCCAGATTTACATGCGCCGCTTCAAGGATGGTGCGACCATCACCATCGAGCCGTGGCGTTCGGCCGCCTTCCCGATTATCAAGGACCTGGTGGTCAACCGCAGCGCCTACGACCAGATTCTCCAGGCCGGCGGCTTCATCTCGGTACGCACCAACTCGGTGCCCGACGGCAACGCCATTCCCATTCCGAAGGAGGATGCCGACGAGTCGATGGATGCTGCAGCCTGCATCGGCTGCGGTGCCTGCGCCGCAACCTGCAAGAACGGCTCGGCGATGCTCTTCGTGGCTGCCCGCGTATCGTCGCTGGCCAAGCTGCCGCAGGGCCGCATCGAGGGTGCCCGCCGTGCCAAGGCGATGGTAGCCAAGATGGACGAGCTGGGCTTCGGCAACTGCACCAACACGGGTGCCTGCCAGGCCGAGTGCCCCAAGCAGATTTCGATTGCCCACATCGCGCGTCTGAACCGCGAGTTCCTCTCGGCAAAGTTCGAGGACTAAGCCCCCGACGCCGAAAGGCATACGACAACGCCCTGCAACCGTCGGGTTGCAGGGCGTTTTTTATAAAGGTGGCACAGAAGCAAGCCGGACAGCGGGCAAAAGCATCCGAATAGAGACAGCGAAATTCCGGCAAGGGCGGCAGAAGACCCCGGCGAAGAGGCAGCGACTCGGCGAGGACTGCGGAGGCCGGCAAGGGAGACAGAGACCGGCAAAAGAGTCAGAAGCCCCGGCGAGAACGGCAGAGGTCCCGGCAAGGGCGGCAGAAGCCACAAGGACAGCGCAGCTCCGGCGAAAGGGACGAAGACCCGGCGGGGGCGGCAGAAACTACAAGGCAGTGCACCCTCCAGCGAAGACGACACTGCCCCGGCAAAGACGGCACAGCGCGACCGGCAAAGACGGCACAGCGCGACCGGCAAAGACGGCGCAGCACCACCAACAAAAAAGAGGCAGACCCGCCAACCGGCAGGTCTGCCTCAACCGTTCCGCGCGGCGGAGCTATCCATTCACCCGCGCATGGTCGGCCAGGAACTGGGCAAGACCGCTGTCGGTAAGCGGATGCTTGAGCAGCCCCTTGATGGCGGCCAGCGGGCAGGTTGTCACGTCGGCCCCCGCATCGAGGCAGCGGATGATGTGGTTCGTATGGCGAATCGAGGCAGCCAGCACCTGCGTCTGATAGCCGTAGGTGCGATAGACGCGCACGATGTGGGCCACGAGCCCCACGCCGTCCTCCGAGATGTCGTCCAGACGTCCGACAAAGGGCGAGACGTAGGTCGCACCCGCCTTGGCCGCCAGCAGCGCCTGTCCCACCGAGAAGACCAGCGTGCAGTTGGTGCGGATGCCGCGCCCGGCAAAGTACTTCACGGCGCGGATGCCGTCGGCCGTGCAGGGGAGCTTCACTACGATGTGGGGGTGGAGCGCCGCCAGTTGCTCGCCTTCGTGCACCATGCCCTCGAAGTCGGTTGCAATCACCTCGGCGCTCACGTCGCCGTCGACGATGTTGCAGATTTCGACGTAGTGGCGGTGGCACGCCTCCTCGCCGCGGATGTTCTCCTTCGCCATGAGCGAAGGATTGGTGGTCACGCCGTCGAGTACGCCCATCGCGTTGGCCTCGCGAATCTGGTCGAGATTCGCCGTATCGATGAAGAATTTCATGGTTGAAAGGTTAATTTGGGTTTTAGGTTTTCTAAAGGTACGAAAAAAAGCGGCTCCTGCTCCACACCGATCCGCTTTTCGACGATTTTCCGGCCGCACGGCCCCGCCCCACCCCGCCTCGGACCGCGGGAAAGGGAGAAATCACATTTTTTTCGAGAAAAATTAGTACTTTGTATTGCATAATACATTTCTGCGCATTATATTTGCAGTACGAAAATAACCTATATCAAAAAATAACCTTACAAATTTACAACCTGCGACCATGAAAGAGACCATCAACGCCAACATCGGCTCGCTGGCATTCACACTCGACCGCGACGCGTACGAAGAGCTCAAGGCCTACTTCGCCGACATCCGCAGGCGGCTGCCCGAGGGGGATACTGAGACGCTCGACGACATCGAGCGCCGCATGGCCGAAATCTTCCGCGAAAAGGTGAACACACCGATGCGGGTGGTCACCCTCGACATCGTCCAGGCGGCCATCGCACAGATGGGTGCTCCTGACGACTTCGGAGCTCCGCGCAGCGGAGGCGAGGAGGCCGAATGCGAAGAGCAGCCCCGCGAAGTGCTCCGCCGCCAGCTGCGCCGCTCGCGCAAGGACCGCTCGATAGCCGGCATCTGCGGCGGCATCGCCGAGTTCTTCGATACGGACCCGACCCCCATCCGGCTCGCAACGCTGCTGCTGATTCTCTTCGGCGGACTCTCGCTCTGGGTCTACATCCTGCTCTGGATTGTCATCCCGAACGCCCCCGAAACCGACAACTAAAAAGACCTGACCATGAATACGAACACACGACCGAAACTCTACCGTTCGACGGACCGCGTCATAGGCGGCGTCTGTGGCGGAATTGCCGAATACTTCGGACTCGACACCTCGACGATTCGCATCGTCACCCTGATTCTGATTCTCTTCGGCGGGCTCTCGCTCTGGGTCTACATCCTGCTCTGGATTATCATCCCGAACGCTCCCGACCGTTACACCCTAAACCGATAACGCCATGGCTGAAGACAATGTAAAGGTACAGATGCGCAAGGGCATCCTTGAATACTGCATTCTCGCCATTCTTTCGCGGGAGGATTCCTACGCGCCGAAAATCATCGCCGAGCTCAAGGAGGCCCGGATGATTGTGGTCGAGGGTACGCTCTACCCGATTCTCACCCGGCAGAAAAACGCCGGACTGCTCACCTACCGCTGGGAGGAGTCCCCGCAGGGACCTCCCCGCAAGTACTACTCGCTCACCGAGAAGGGACGCGAAAGCCTCGCACAGCTCGACGAGGCGTGGGACGAACTCGTCCGACAGATTCAAGTCATCCGTCACGGAAAACCACAGGAATAACCATCAAAAAATGACCAATACCATGAAAACACGATTCATCACCGCCATTCTGCTCCTCGCCGCTCTGGTCGGCTCGTCGCTCAACGCCCAGGCCGCATGGCCCGGCAAACGCTGCAAGGGGAGCGGCAAACTCATCACCCGCGAAATTGCGGTGGCTCCCTTCACGGCCCTTGAGGTCAGCAACGGCGCCAACGTAACCCTCACCACGGGCTCGGGTCCGGCCGTGGTCGAGACCGATGACAACATGATGGAGTATGTCGAGGTCAAGGTGGAGGACGGAACGCTTACCATCGGCTTCGAAGGCGAGTGCACGAGCCTGACCAACGTCACGCTGCGCGTCACCGTCCCGACCGACGGCCGGTTGAACCGGCTGCGCGCCTCGGGCGCCTCGAAGATTGTCGCCGAACCCGTACTGCAGAGCAAGAACCTCAAGCTGCGCCTCTCGGGGGCCTCGAAGCTGGTTGCCGTCGTCAAGTGCGGCACCTGCGCCCTGGACATCTCGGGAGCCTCGAAGGCCGAAGTGGGCGGCGACATGGATGTCTGCGAGGCCGAGGTCTCGGGCGCCTCGAACCTCAACCTGGTGGCCAAGGCCGACCGCTGCCTGCTCGATGCCTCGGGCGCCTCGAAAATCAACGCCTCGGGCTCGGCCAACTTCGCCAGCATCGAGGTCTCGGGCGCCTCGAACCTCAACGCCGAGGACTTCGTCACCACGACATGCGTCGTCAGCGCCTCGGGCGCCTCGAACGCCCGCGTCAACTGCTCGAGCAAGCTGACGGCCGAGGCCAGCAGCGCCTCGAAAATCACCTACTCGGGCAACTGCACGAACAACTCGATTGAGAGCTCGGGCGCCTCGACCGTAAAGCGCAAGTAAAACCGGCAGCACACGCATCGAACAATCCTCGAAACTGACAACGCCATGAACAACATAAAGAAATGCAGCATCTCGGGCGTCGCCTTCACGCTCGACGAAGAGGCCTACAAGACTTTGGAAGCCTATCTCGACTCGCTCCGCGCATCCTACGGTGAGACGGCCGACGGGAAGGAGATTGTCGCCGACATCGAGGCCCGCATCGCCGAACTGATTCTCACGACGCAGGAGGGCGACCGCGTGGTCCAGAAGCCCCTCATCGACAACATCATCGCCCAGATGGGCTCGGCCCGCGATATCTCGGAGGAGAGCTCCGAGGAGGGCAGCGCCGGGGAGTCCTCCCCCAAGGAGCCCCGCATTCCGCGCCGCCTCTACCGCGACACGGCCAACGCCAAGCTGGGCGGCGTATGCGCCGGCATCGGCAAATACTTCGACATCGACCCCGTATGGGTGCGTCTGGCGATGTTCCTGCCGCTGATATTCACCTGCATGGGGGTCATTACCTTCCTCGGATGGATGTCGCAGATTTTCGGCAACCTCTTCAGCATCTTCATCATCTGCTACCTGATTATGTGGTTCGTCGTGCCGGTGGCACGCACGGCCCGCCAGAAGCTGGAGATGAAAGGTGAACGCATTACCGCCGAGTCCATCCGCGAGACGACCGAAGCGGCCGGCAACGACCCCGACCGCCGCGCACGGCCCATCGTCGCCGAGACGGTCTCCGTATTCGGCAAGGTGGTGCTCATCCTGCTCAAGCTCATCGCCGGAGTGATTGTCTTCTCGCTCATCGTGCTGGCCATCGTGCTGGTAGTCGGCCTTCTGGGCGTCATCATCAGCGGTCCGGGCAGCATCTGCCCGAGCCAGCTCGACAACGATATCTGGGTAAGCATTTTCGGCATCACCTCGTTACTGATTCCCGTCATCCTGCTCATCTACGTGCTGATGTGCCTCATCGCCTCGCGCAAACCGGGAGGCAAACCCGTGCTGGGCTTCTTCCTCGTATGGCTGTCCAGCATCGCCGCCTGCATCGGAGCGGCGCTCTACGAGGGCCACGACGAGGGTATCTTCTCGCGCCACGACTCGAAGGAGCAGCTGATGAAGACCGACATCGTCATCGACGGCGATTCGACCACCGTGGGACGGCTGCTCCACGAGAGCGACGACGTCGAGAGCGTCGTCGACGCCGACAACCGGACGCTGCGCCTCAACCTGAAGAACGGGGAGCAGAACATCGAAATCACGGTCGACGCCAACACCAAGACGCTGCAGGTGCGCGAGGCGGAGCCGAAGGCCGACTCCACCCCGGAGGCCGGAATTCCGAAGACCGAGGCCTCGAAAGCCAAATAACACGGCGGCTCGCAGCTGCCGGGGCGGAAGAGCGGCTGGACACTTTGGTACACCGGCGCCGCTTCGTTTCACAAAAAAGGCCCTCCCGATGGTCGGGAGGGCCTTTTTTCGCTGCCAAAGGTCGGCACAAGGGCCCCGTTTTTGAGAATATTGAGAAAATATCGCTATCTTTGGGCGGTTTTACAATCCAACTACGACAATTATGGCTGGCATCAATTGTATCGGCATTCTCACCTCGGGAGGCGACGCCCCCGGCATGAATGCAGCAATCCGCGCGGTCACCCGCACGGCCATCTTCAAGGGCTTCTCGGTCAAGGGCATTATGCGTGGCTACAAGGGCCTTGTGTTCAATGAAATCGTCGAATTCAAATCCCGCAGCGTCAGCAACATCATCCAGCAGGGCGGCACAATCCTCAAGACGGCCCGCTGCAAGGAGTTCATGACGGCAGAGGGACGCAAGTCTGCCTATGAGAACATGGTGGCGGCCGGCATCGACGCACTGGTGGTCATCGGCGGCGACGGCTCGCTGACCGGTGCCAACATCTTCGCACAGGAGTACAACGTCCCGATTGTGGGGCTGCCGGGCACCATCGACAACGACCTGGGCGGCACCGACTCGACCATCGGCTACGACACGGCGCTGAACACCATCATGGAGGCGGTCGACAAGCTGCGCGACACGGCCTCGAGCCACGAGCGGCTCTTCTTCGTCGAGGTGATGGGCAACACGGCCGGCTATCTGGCGCTCAACAGCGCCATCGCTACCGGCTCCGAGGCGGCCATCATCCCGGAGATGGAGACCGAGGTCGACCAGCTGGGCGAACTCATCAACCACGGCTTCCGCAAGAGCAAGAATTCGGCCATCGTCATCGTCGCCGAGAACCCCAAGACGGGCGGTGCGACGGCTCTGGCCGAGCGCGTCAAGCAGGAGTTCCCGCAGTACGACGCCCGCGTCACCATTCTGGGCCACATCCAACGCGGCGGTTCGCCCTCGGCCATCGACCGCATCCTAGCCTCGCGCATGGGCGAAGCGGCCATCGAGGCCCTCATCGAGGGGCAGCGCAACGTGATGATTGGCATGCACAACGGCGAAATCGTCTACGTCCCCTTCTCGAAGGCCATCCAGCACAACAAGGGAATCAACCGCAATGACATCGAGCTGGTCAAGATTCTCTCGATTTGATTTTTCACCCGGAAACCTCTCACGCGACCCAATGACTATCAAAAGCGTAATCGGCATCGGCAACGCCCTGACGGACATGCTCGTCAACCTGAAGACCGACTCGGTCCTCGGACGGTTCAAACTGGCCAAAGGCTCGATGAGCCTGGTGGATACCTACCTGCAGACCGAAATCTCGAAATCGGTGGCGGGACTCCCCTACTCGCTCTCGCTCGGCGGCTCGGCCGGCAACACCATCCGTGCCATGGCCCGTCTGGGCTGCAAGGTGGGCTTCATCGGCAAGGTGGGCCCCGACACCACGGGTGACTTCTTCGAGCAGGCGCTCGAGAACCTGGGCGTCGAGCCCATCGTCTTCCGCGGCCTCGAGCGTTCGGGCAAGTGCGTCTCGCTCATCTCGGCCGACGGCGAGCGGACGATGGTCACCCATCTGGGCGCCGCCCTCGAGCTGCAGGCCGAGGAGATTGTCCCCACCATCTTCGACGGCTACGACTGCCTCTACGTCGAGGGCTACCTGGTCCAGGACCACAAGCTCATCGAGGGGGCCATCCGCACGGCCAAGCAGTGCGGGCTGAAGGTGGCCATCGACCTGGCGAGCTTCAACATCGTGCAGGAGAACCGCGAATTCCTGCGCCGTCTGGTCTCGGAGCAGGTCGACATCGTCTTTGCCAACGAGGACGAGGCGCGGGTCTTCACCGAGGAGGCCGAGCCGCTCAATGCGCTGCAGGCCATCTCGCAGATGTGCGAACTGGCGGTGGTGAAAATCGGCACCAAGGGGGCCCTCATCAAGCACGGCGACGAGGTGGTCCACGTCGGCATCATGGCCGCCGCCAAGCGGGTCGACACCACAGGCGCCGGTGACTTCTACGCCGCGGGATTCCTCGCAGGGCTCTGCGACGGGCTCTCGCTGCGCCAGTGCGGCACCATCGGCGCCATCACGGCCGGCAAGGTCATCGAGGTGGTGGGCACGACCTTCGGCGAGGAGGCGTGGGAGGAGATTTTCCGACTGGTCAACAAGGTCAAGCACGAGAAGTATCTCTTCTGATAACAACAGTCGTGCACCGCGGGGCTGAGCTTCCGACCGGGCGCGAAGGAGAACAAAGCGGGGCGGTACCTGATGGGTACCGCTCCGCTTTTATCTTCATCCGGACCGATAGGACCGTCGCCGGCGCCGCTTCCCGTCGGACCGCCCGCACCGCCGCTTCCCATGGGCTGGCCGCCCGGACCGGTTTTCCCGGTCGCTCCCCCACCCCGGGCTGGCCGTACCGCTCGATTTTTTCCGTCCCCTGGGCCGCTCGATTTTTTCCGCCCCCCGGACCGGCCGTGCACCTCAACACCGCAGGCCCCGGCAGCAGCCGGATCAGTCGCGCGCCAGAAGCCCCCGCGTGATGCCCCACCGCATGCGCAGCAGCCACAGCGAGCGGCGCGGAGTAAGCGTACAGGCAAGCAGCAGCGAGGCGCACCACTTGCCCGCCTCAACCAGGAGCGCCTTCGCATAGCGCCCGTGCATCTTCGCCCGCTGGCGCTGGCTCTCGCCCACGTGGTAGCTCAGGCGCCGGAAGTAGTCGGACGTCAGCTTCGACGAGGGGATAATGTGCCACATCACCGCTTCGGGAACGTACCACAGGCGGATGCCGCCCGCGCGCAGCCGCTCGAAGAAATCGCTCTCCTCGCCGCCCACCAGCTTACCGCCCACGCGGCCCAGCGTGACGTCGAAGGCGCCGAAGCGCTCGACGATACGGCGGCGGATGGCCATGTTGCCGCCGCCGGGAATCCGCGACGCGGGGAATTCGCACACCGCATCGCCCAGGTCGAGCGGATTGGCAATCGGCCGCTCGGTGAGCGGCGAGAGCCAGTCGGGCCGTCCCGAAGGGTATTCGGGAATGATTTTCCCGCCGGCCGCCTCGGCCCCGGGCCATGCGTCGAAGAAGGCGATGTAGGCCCGCACGAAGCCCGCATTGATACGCTCGTCGTCGTCGATGACGGCAATCAGTTCGCCCGTCGACTCGGCGATGCCGCGGTTGCGGGCATGCGAAAGGCCCTGATTGCGTTCGGTAACCATGCGCAGGTTGAACTCCGCGTGGCGCGCCGCAAATTCGGCAAAGCGCACCTCGGTGTCGTCCGTCGAGTTGTTGTTGACCACCACGCACTCCCATTCCCCGGCCGGCGCATCCTGCGCAACGACCGACTCGAGTGCCCGCAGCATCTGTCCCGCGCGGTTGTAGGTGGCAATTATGAGGGAAAGTCGAATCATCGCGTAAATGTACGCAAAATCCGGCAAAATAGGTTATCTTTGCACAAAAGTATTATTTTGAAACTCATACCATGCAGAAACTCATCCAACGCATCCTTTTGCCGCTTCTTGCGCTGACGCTCGGCGTCACGACGCTCCACGCCCAGGAGGTAGGCTGGACGGGCTCGGTCGAGCCGCTCGGCGGAGCGGAGTACGAGCTCCGCTTCGAGGCCGCCATCCCCTCGGGCTTCCACATGTACGATATGGGTCCCTACGAAGGGGGCCCCAACCCCACGGTCATCACGCTGAGCCCCGAGGCAGGGGTCGAGCTGGTCGGCAGCGTCGAGCAGCGCACGAAACCCCACCGCTACTTCGACCAGATGTTCGGCATGGAAATCGGCACCTTCTCGGGCAAGGCCCTCTTCACGCAGCGCGTGCGCCTCACCGCAGCGCAGGCCAAGGTGCGGGCCGCCATCGAGTGGATGATTTGCGACGACAAGAGCTGCATGCCCCCCTCGGATACGGAGCTGACGCTCGTGGTCGGCGCTGCCGACGCTCAGGGTGCTGCCGCCGAGGCGACGACCGCCCCGGCAGGCGATGAAAGCGTCGCAACCCCGGCCGCCGCAACAGAGCGCGTGAGCGACACGGCCGCAACCTCCGGAAGTGTCGCAGCAGCCGAGACCTCAACCACCGCCGGAACCGCCGCCGAAGCCGCTCCGGCCAAGGATGCCGCCGGCAGCGGCTCGCTCTGGTCGCTCATCATCGAAGCGATTCTCTGGGGCTTTGCCGCACTGCTCACCCCCTGCGTCTTCCCCATGGTGCCGATGACCGTCTCGTTCTTCATGAAGAGCTCCGGAAAGCCGGCACTCGGACGCTTCCGCGCCGGCATGTACGGCTTCTTCATCGTGGCGCTCTACACGCTGCCCATCGCCGCCATCATCGTCATCACGCGCCTTGTGGGTGGCGACGCCGTCACGGCCGACATCTTCAACTGGCTGGCAACGCACTGGCTGCCCAACCTCATCTTCTTCGCCGTCTTCATGCTCTTCGCCGCCTCGTTCTTCGGAGCCTTCGAAATCACGATGCCCTCGTGGATGGTCAACAAGAGCGACTCGAAGGCCGACTCGAAGGGGCTGGCAGGCATCTTCTTCATGGCGCTGACGCTCGTGCTGGTCTCCTTCTCGTGCACGGGCCCCATCGTCGGCTCGGTACTCATCAAATCGACCGCCGGCGAGTTCTGGAGCCCGATTGTCACCATGCTGGCCTTCTCGCTCGCCTTTGCCCTCCCCTTCACCCTCTTCGCCTTCTTCCCCTCGATGCTCAAGAAGCTCCCCAAGAGCGGCGGCTGGCTCAACTCGGTGAAGGTCGTGCTGGGATTCGTCGAGGTGGCGCTCGGCTTCAAGTTCCTCTCCGTAGCCGACCAGACCTACCACTGGGGGCTGCTCGACCGTGAGGTCTACCTGGCCATCTGGATTGTGGTCTTCGCCATGCTGGGCTTCTACCTGCTGGGCAAGCTGCGCTTCGCCCACGACGACGAAGTGCAGCACGTCGGCGTGGGACGGCTGGCGCTCGCCATCGCCGTCTTCACGTTCGTCGTCTACCTCATCCCCGGCATGTGGGGCGCCCCGCTCAAGGCGCTCTCGGGCTACCTGCCGCCGCTGACAACCCAGGACTTCGTCCTCGGACAGACGACCTCGGCAGGAGCTTCCGTATCGGCAACGGCGCCCCTCAGGACCGTCGACGGAAAGGCGCCCAAGTACAGCGACGTGCTCCATCTGCCCCACGGGCTCGAGGGATTCTTTGACCTGAAGGAGGCTGAGGCCTACGCCGCCCGCGCCGGCAAGCCGCTCTTCATCGACTTCACGGGCCACGGCTGCGTCAACTGCCGCGAGATGGAGGCCCGCGTCTGGTCCGACCCCCGCGTGCTGGAGCTGCTGCGCAACGACTACGTCATCTGCGCCCTCTACTCCGACGACAAGATGGAGCTTCCCGAGAGCGAGTGGGTCACCACCGAATCGGGCAAGGTGCTGCGCAGCCTGGGCAAAATCAATGCGCACTATGCGCTGAAGACCTTCGGGGTCAACGCGCAGCCCTACTACGTGCTGCAGGGTCGCGACGGACGCATGCTGGTCGAGCCGCGCGGTTATGACCTCGATGTCGAGGCCTTCGTCGACTTCCTCCGCCGCGGTGTCGAAGCCTACCGGGCCGAGGAGCAGGGCCGATAGCATCCACAACGCCCCGCACCCGCTCCATACTTCACCCAACGCCACCACAAGAGCCTCTGCCTCAAGGCAGAGGCTCTTTCTCTTGTACCTTTTCCCGGAGTGCGGATTATCCTCAAGGAGCTCCTCGTTTTCAGGTCAAAACTATTGTTATTCAAAAAACAATTTCTATATTTGTGAAAGGAGCTCCGAAAAGGACCAACCGGACGGCCCTCCGGAGCATCCATGAACCCAACCCTTTCACCCATCATCTAACCCTTAAAACCCCATCACATGAAAAGCATCTGGTTCCGGACGCTTGCGGCAACGGCTCTTCTGACGCTGTCGCTCGGCTGTTCGTCGGAGCAGGAGACTCCGCCCCCGCAGCCCGAATTTCCCGAAGTCAAGGTCGACATCACCGAAGTGACGGTCGGCTATCTGCGCACGACGGCCGAGCCCAACATCAAGGTCTCGCGCTACGCCCTGATTCTTGCCGCCCAGAACATCTGGGAGATGCAGCTCGAGACCCACGGCACCGAGGCCGCCACGGTCGAATACCTCATGGAGAACGACCCTGCGTGCATCTACACCGAGACGGTCGAGAGGCTGCTCATCCCGCTCAACGGTTCGCTCGACTTCGACTACTGGCTCGTCTGCGCCGTGATGGACGAGAGCGGCGCACTCTACTCCATCGAGAAGCTGCCCGTACGTTCGCCCTCCTATACCGAGAACGCCCCCGAGGCGACGATGACCATCGAGGTTGGCGAGCTCACCCCGACCACCGCCCGGCTGATACATACACCCGACGCCAACACGGTCGGATACTACACCCTCATCTACACCCGGGAGCGCTACGAGGAGATGCTCAACACGGCCCGCACCGACCCCTCCATCGCGGAAATCTACCCCAACCCGGAGGATTACGTCGTCTACTTCCTGCGCTGGGAGGGATGGCGCTGGTTCGAGCGTGAGGACAACATCTGGCAGGAGCTCACACCCGGCACGGAGTACATGGCCGTCGGGGCTCCCTTCAACGTCAACGGCTTCGAGCAGGGTGCCGGCAGACTGGCCACGGCGTCGTTCACCACTCCGCAGCAGTAACACCGCACGGCGGCCGGCGGTCGGAACCTCGACCGGTCGGAACACGGCAAGACGCAAGCGGGCGGCCCTCCACGCATGGAGAGCCGCCCGTCAACGTTCCGAAAGGAGATCGGGGAGGGTCACTTGACCGCCTCGGGATGCTTCTCGCCGAAGGCCTCGCGGAGCTCCTGCTCCTTGCGCTCGCGTTCACGCTCCGTCGGGGCCTCGCCCTCGCGGACGATGTGGTGGATGTTGCGTTCAAAGTTGCGCTCGCAGGGATCGCAGGGCTGCTGTTTGTTCTCTTGCTTGTTCATACGTTCGCTGTTTTGGTGGTTAACACCGTAGGCCGTGCAATTTCTGGGCCGAAGAGTTCGGAAGCTCCGCCCTGACCACTAAAACCGCACAACTCCACCCCACAGGGAGCGGCAGGGGCTGCCCTGCGGCGCCACACGTCCGCCCCTGCTGCCGGTCGGCAGCTCCGCAGCCGGGTTATTTCCCGCCTCCGAACATTGCGGCCTCGAGCTCGAGCACCCGCGTCGCATCGAAATAGATGACCGAGTCGGGGTAGAGCCTGTTGCCCTTTCCGAGCTCGAAGACATCGCAGCAGTCGACGAGCGACTGGCGTCCGAATGCATCCAGCTCGAGGTAGTGGCCCATGAAGAGATACTCGTCGGCGATTTTGGTCACGTGGAAGGGGTGCTCCTCGTGAGCGTGCGACTCGTCGCCCGCCTCACGCATGTTGGCTATGGCATAGGCCGCCCGGATGAGTGCCTTAATGTTGACGGGATTGACGGCGAGCACCTTCTCGGCCTGCGCCAGCGCTTCGGCATAGTTCTCCTCCGAATAGGCCTGGTCCATCGCATGCACCAGACTCTCCTCGCTGTCGTTGGTCAGCAGCGACTGCCCGAAGTAGGCGATGATTTGGTCGGGATAGGTCAGCGTCGTGTCGCGCTGCGGTGTGGAGATTCTCCGCACCAGTTCACGGAACCGCTCGGGCTCCTCCTTCACCAGGGTCTTGAGCTCTTTCCAGTCCACAGGATGAATCTGATACTGATACTGCGCCGTGGCGCACAGGCTGCACAGAAGTGCCAGCACCGACAAGATAGCGGCTTTGATGTTCATAAGGGGTATTTTTTGAAGGGAATCATCGTCCATCGGCCCTCTCCGCCGGACGGAATGCACCGCCGCAGCGGCTCCGGAGCCGCCTGCTGCCGGCGACGGAGCTCCGCGGAAACGAAGCCGGAAGCCGGACGGCGACATCCGGTTCGGGCGGGCCGGATGGTTAAATAGGGACTGTCGTAAAAAGAATAAAACTTTATAACGAA
>ULQB01038938.1_pt1 | contig 15263 bp, 15 predicted proteins | sample 1954041 | NCBI WGS metagenome assembly ULQB01 (sample SAMEA4835644, study PRJEB28245) | human gut metagenome | biome: gut microbiome; material: fecal sample | place: Denmark | collected 2008 | reverse complement strand
GTCCGCTTCCGGATGGTAGAAGTTGTCACACTTGTACTGAAACACCGCCGTTTCGCTCAGCACCGCAAACCCGTGGGCAAACCCCTGCGGGATGAAGAACTGCCGGTGGTTGTCTTCCGTCAGCTCCACCGCCACGTGCTGCCCGTACGTCGGACTGCCCTTGCGGATATCCACCGCTACATCCAGCACCGCCCCTTTCACACACCGCACCAGTTTGCTCTGTGTGTACGGCGGCCGCTGGAAGTGCAAGCCACGCATCACGCCGTAGCTCGACATGCTCTCGTTGTCCTGTACAAAAGTGATGGGTTTCACCTTCTCGTCGAATTCCCGTTGCGAGAACGATTCGAAGAAATACCCTCTCGCGTCCCTGAAGATACGTGGTTCGATAATCACCACGCCGTCTATTGCTGTTTTAATAACTTCCATTCTTACTTCAAATGCTTGTGCAAAAAGCGGACGCACCTGGGGTACGTCCCTACAATGTTTCGTTATTTTAAAGATTGGCTTTTCCGGTCCGTTCCACCTCGTTCACTACCTGCAGCAGGTACTGCCCGTACTGGTTCTTCAGCATCGGCTGTGCCAGTTCCCGCATCTTGTCGGCTGTAATCCAGCCTTGGCGGAATGCAATGCCTTCCAGGCAGGCAACTTTCAGGCCCTGCCGTTTTTCGATCACCTCAATGAATGTCGACGCTTCGCTCAGCGAGTCGTGCGTACCCGTATCCAGCCAGGCAAAGCCGCGACCCAGGGTCTGCACCTTCAGCTCCCCGTCTTTCAAGAATTCCTGATTGACGGTCGTAATCTCCAGTTCCCCACGTGCCGACGGCTGGATGTGTTTGGCCACGTCCACCACCTTGTTCGGGTAGAAATACAAACCCACTACCGCATAGTTCGATTTTGGCTGCTTCGGCTTCTCCTCGATGGAGAGGCAGTTGCCCTGCTTGTCAAACTCTGCCACGCCGTAGCGTTCCGGGTCGCTCACCCAGTAGCCAAACACCGTCGCCTTCTTCTCCTCTTCGGCAGTACGTACTGCTTCTTTCAGCATCGCGCTCAGCCCGTTGCCGTGGAAGATGTTGTCGCCCAATACCAGGCACGCCGAATCGTCTCCGATAAAGTCCGCCCCGATGATGAACGCCTGCGCCAGCCCATCCGGACTTGGCTGTTCGGCGTATTCAAAACGTACGCCGTAGTCTGAACCATCGCCTAAGAGACGTTTGAAGCCCGGGAGGTCGTAAGGTGTGGAGATGATGAGAATCTCGCGGATACCCGCCAGCATCAGCACCGAGATGGGGTAATAGATCATCGGTTTGTCGAAAATAGGAATCAGTTGCTTGCTGATACCTTTGGTGATGGGGTACAAACGAGTACCACTACCACCGGCTAATACGATACCTTTCATAGGGATTTATTTAAAAATGAGAATACACGAAACACTCAGAATGCCTGCAAAGGTTTCCTGAGAACCAAAGTAAACGTCCAATTTTGACGTACCCCATAGGGACAGCCCATTTAATAATGGAAAATGGTTAATGGTAAATGATTAATGAGATGCTTCAACTACACTGCGTTCCGCTCAGCATGACAGATGGAAAAACACTCACTCCTCCGGCTTGCCCGGCAACAGATTCATCCATTCGGCCAACAGCCGCTCTTTCCGGGTCAGCTTGCGGGGATACTTCTCTTTGAAGGCTATCGCCCCGTCGATGTATGGAGCAAAGGCCAGGCGCACGGCATCGGGCATCAGCATCTGCCAGAGCTGGGCGTCAAAGTCCTCGTAGGTCAGGACGAGGGCGTATTTCTGGAGCTTGTAAGGCATCTTGCGCATCTTGCGGGTGATATAGGAATTGGGACCAGCGGCGACAAACTCCTTGACAAGTTTCAGTTCATCCTTGTTGAGGTCGTCGAGCACCAGTTGCGGGTCGTCAAGCAGGATAGCGGCGGCACGACGAGCGGTTTCGTCTTTCTTCAGATTGGGGCTGATATAGGCGCCCAGCTTGGTGATGATGCCGACAATTTTTTCCTTGGTCTTCACCCGGAGAATGGCCTCCAAAGGAATATTCGACGTAAAGTCGGTATGAGAAATGGTTACCATGGTTTTCAGTTCAAATCTATCTCATTGTCAAAGCTTAACGGGAGTCCTCCCGTTTTATCGGCAAACAACAGTGCTTTTGTCATTTCCGAAGCATTGTTTCTGGGAAATATATCGGAAACAATGATATGGCATTCAATTTGTACTTTACTCGTGAAGTCGACATAGGCTTTTGCCAGCACTTCCTTGAACAAATCAACGGTGGAAATGAGCTGCTGCATGGCTTTCACATAAGTTTCCTCGACACCGGCATCCGATTGGCAAATGGCGTTGGTCTTGAATTCCACAAAGTGGAAATCGGACAGATTGAAGACTGCACCATCGGCAATACCTCCTTCCCGGTTATCTATCAGCTTATGGTCAATGGCAAGTACCACGGCTTCCTGACCTGACGGGTTGCTGACCTTGCAGATTTTGTCGTCACCGGATGCAGATGTGATGACTACCGTATGGGTCTGTTCATCATCTTTGAGGTAGAATTCCTTTTCTGTAGTAGACGCGATGCAATCAGTTACTTGTTGTCGATAGCCTCGGAACGCCCAACATAGCTTCAGATTTTGTACGGCTTGAGGAACTCCCATCATTTCAGCGTTTGGATGTACAACTTATATAGTTTGCCAAACTCTTGTCCGATAATGGAAGAGGTGGTGTCCAGATAGTTCTGGTCGATAGTCCCCGTCTGGGAATTAATGATGTCCTTGCAATAATTGTCTGCATCGCCCAGCGAATAGGCCGCTACACTGCCGGGAGCAAGGTGGTATTCCGGCGGAAGTATCCGGTTCACTTTCTCCCCAAAAGTTTCGTTTTGGGCTATCCGCCCCGCCATCAGCGACAGGTTCATGCCCGACAGCAGATAGGGGCTGTGGGTAGTAATGACACAACTGCTCTGATGGCGGTTGTTTTTGCCGATGATGTATCTTAATGCTGCAACCTGATTGTCGGGGAACAGGTTTTGTTCGGGTTCTTCGATGACATACCCCTTGAAGATACCGTTGTCGATGCAGTAATCCAAAACCATCAGCATGGGAAGCAAGGCTTGTATGCCGGAAGAACATTCAGTCAGCGGAAGCGGTTTATCCATACCGGGGATTCGTATGCCTTCTTCTTCCTTGTTACAGACATAGGTCAGGTGAAGAAAAGGAACGTCGTACACAGGGTGCTCGGCTCTTGCCTTTTCAAAATAACTGATAAAGTTCAGGAGCTTGTCTTGCAAGGGAATGCCCGACACCATGACACTGGCCAAGTTGCCGGAAAAAGAGGCTGCGAGATTTCTTTCCGCAGGAATGTATAACTGGTCTCCTGTATTGGAAAATGTGGATTGAATGATGCTGGCCCTGTATTGCTGGGTCAGATAATCTTTCAGATAATCTTTCAGCTGCACCTCTTCTTTTTTATCTGACTTTTGCTGGGTATGAACCAGCTCATGCAAATCGGATTTTACGACACCGGCGAATTTCTTCAGGTTTTCAGTCAGCAAGGAAAACAAGAGCGGTTGTAGTTCTTCCGGATCAGTTTTCCCCTGATAAGAAATTGTGAACTGTTTGTCGAATACAAGGTGAAGCTCATCTTTCTGGTATTCCAAATAGGTATCCTCCGAAAAATAGTGATGTATACCACATTTCTTGAATGATTCAAGGCAGGCATCTTGCTTATCCTCATCTTTGGAAAGAATGGACAAATACCATAACTTCTCCTGAAAAATGGAAAGCAATTTGGCAATAGTGCTTTTGCCCGTACCTTGTCCGCCAATGAGAACCAGATACGGTTTCAGTTCAATATTTGCCTCTTTTACAGGGCCGAAATTTCTTATTTTGAGGTAATTACCCATTTTTCTATATTAAAGTGTATTTTATAGCAATCTTGTTTCCTACAAAGATATATACATTAAAAATAGTCCGCAAGAGTTTATAGATAAAAAACAATCATTTTTTAATTTCCCTACTTTCACCTTCTTCCTCCCATTCTTCCCACTCTTCCCTACTCTCCTCAAAGTTCTTCAGCTCCTCCTGCACCTCTTTCTGTTCAGCTGTCCACGTCGCAGCATCTCCCCACGCTTCCATAGGGCATAAGCCTCCCGGGCCAGCGAATCGTCGAACGTCTCGCTATAGGTCCACACCAGCAGGCGAACACGGAGCAGGGAGGCAGGCAGCTGGGGAAGCACGGTGCGGATGCGCTGGAGTACAGCCTGGATGCGGGTTTGCTTATTGCCGTAGTCGCAATAAGAGGCGAGGTAGCCCTTCAATAACGAGAGGCAGAGAAAGCCTTCTTCCTCGGGCGTAGCACCCTGCAGGCCGCTGTCGTAAAGCTCGTCACAAAGACGGTAGACGTCACGGTTCAGGCGGGAGAGGACGTTGGTGTACACGGGACTGCCGTCCATGCCCAGGTAGAGCAGGTCGTGGCAGAGGGTGTAGAGTTGTTGAATCTTGTCGGAAAGCACGTATGTGAAAGTTTTAAAGTGAAGTTTCACTGTCGAGGACCTTGCAGTACCAGCGGGAGATGCGGATCATGACGCCGAAACCGGCCAGGGTCTTGATGAAATAAAACTTGTTGCGCACGCGGTGGAGCTTGCCGGTCATGCCGGCGAAGGGGCCGTGAACGATACGGACCATCTTGCCGGGCTTGGCTTCGGCATCCTCCTGGCTCATGAAGTGGGAGTCGTCGAAATTGGGGTCGCAAAGGGCACGGAACTCTTCCATCTCCTTGTCCGGAATCTCGTACAGGGCCGAAGATCCTTCCTTGCGGGGAATGTACCACGGGAAAGGACACTTGGAAAGGGTGTGGAGCAGGCTGCGCTCACTGCGGTCCTTCTCCAGGAAAAGGAGGTTGTGGACCACGGGCAGCAGGCCCCGATGGGCACGCCCCTGACGGTCGGGCTTCTCGGCGTACATCATGGGAATGAAGTGCGGACAACCGTTCTCGGTGAGAAACTGGCTGAGCTTCAGTTCCTGACAGTTGAATGTACGGAGGATGTACCAGACGGAGGAGGACACGAGGGGATTGAGAATTAAAAATTAAAAATTAAAAATTGAAAATGTAAGATTGACGGGTACTGGATCCCGCATCGGGGTGCGGGATGACAAGTTGCAGTCATGCCCGAAGGACTGGATCCCGCATCGAGTGCGGGATGACGACAGGACAACAAGGACAATGCCGACCGCTGCATCGGAGTGCGGGATGACAATAAGGGATGTACCGTGTACGTTCTTACAAATTCTAAATTCGGTTTGTTTTACTGATTGGCGTTTTTAATTTTTATGGTTTGCAGTGAAGATGAGGTAAGGGTATTTCTTCTTCTCCGGTCATTTCCGGGCAGGAAACAACCGTAAAATCTTTTTTCAAGAAGGATACAACCCTACCCAACCTCCACTGTACAAGAGCGTTAAGCTCACAGATCCTAAGGATGGTGTGTTATAACGGGGACAAAGATATTTCTTAATATAGAATAAAACAAATATATTTGCAGAAAAAACACAAAAATAGGTTGAACGGAACGTATGTAAGGAATATGAAAAACGGGAGTTGAAAATAGTGATTTATGGCAGGCCTGGCAGGTGAAGGAATGAAAAAGTGAGAGAGAACAGGACGAAAGAAGTTTTTAAATGTTTTTAATTATCGTGCCAAGACGGCATCGCAACAACCAACAAGATACTTAAATCTATCGTTATCATGGAAACAGGTGAAGAAGAACAAAGTTCTGAAAATGAAGGAAGTATAAGAAAAAGAGGGAGACGGAGGGAACCGGACCTGAAAGGCATCGCACAAAACAGGCTGGAGTATATCAAACTATTGATGGAGGGATATTTGTCGGGAGATTTCGACAGGACGGGCAACGGGAGTATGGCCCCCTTCGCACGCTTTCCTCACTGAAAAGGGACTGTTCGTGGACGAGCATGGAAATCCGTTGAGCTACAACACGTTGATAAAGGACGTATATGCGGTGCAGGACGAACTGACCCGGCAGGAGGAGTTCAGGCAATACCGGCGAAAAGGCGGACCGGAACGGGGACGGAAGTAAGGTTTCTTTTAAAAATATCGGATGCGGAACGGGGAACGTACTTTTGCGGCGTAACCCATAAAAACACATCGGATATGAAAAGAAACGGTAAAAAGGCTTCGGGACGCGAAGCGCTGAAAAGACGGTGGGCGATACGCATCCGTCTGGAAAAGAACTACAGTGAGAACAGTGCTGCCTGGATGGCCGGACGGCTGGAGAGCCTGCTGGACTACATGCAGTACGGACAGGCAGCCGTGGCTCACCGCCGGCAGAACGGGGAGTTCAGGCTGGTGAGGGCCACCCTCCTGCCCTACGAACATGCCTTCGGACGCCAGTACGACCCGCGGCGGGTGAAGGGCACGGTGGTGTACTGGGACCTGGAACGGCAGGCCTGGGACAGCTTCCTGCTGGAGAACTTTCTGGAGTGGAAACCAATCATCTGAACGCACCATGAGCATGACGTATACGGGCATATTGTACTTTCCGCTGAAGGTGAACCTGCCGGAAAACATCGCCATGGAGCTGGTGGAAGCCCGCTTCGGACTGAAGGGTGTGGCGGTGGTGATCAAGCTGCTGTGCAAAATCTACAAGGAGAACGGGTATTACCTGACCTGGAACGGGGAGCAGCGGGCGCTGTTCTCCGTCAAGGCGGGGCGCGACGTGAGCGAAGAGGAGATGCAGGGCATCGTGGACATCCTGGTGGAGAAGGGCTTCTTCGACCGGGAGCTGTACGAAAAGCAGGGGGTGCTGACGTCGGCGGAAATCCAGGAGGCCTGGCTCGACGCAACGAAGCGCAGGAAAGGGAGGGAAACGGACTCCCTGCCCTATCTGCTGGAGGACTTCCGGACAAAACTGAAAGAGAGGGAACGGAAGGACAGTCCGAAGGAACCTGCCGCGGAAACGACGGATGACACGCCGGATGTTGACATTTCGGGCGAAAATGCAGACATTTTCCGACAAAGTAGAGTAGAGCAAAGTAGAGTAGAGCAAAGCATAGCAGGAAAGAAGGAGGAAGAATCTGCCGAAAAGGTCTCGAAGCAGGGGCCGCCGGACTATGCGCTGAACAAACGGACGCACAACTACGAGGGCCTGCTCCTGACGCTGCAGCAGAAGCGCATCACGGACCCTGCCGAGGTGTCGGCCATCCTCCGCCTGTCGGACTACGGCCGCCTGGGTGGCCACGTGTGGAAGGTGCTCCACTCCACCCGCTGGAAGGACATCAACGCCCGCGGCAAGTACCTCATCGCGGCCCTGGCGAAGGAGAAACGCCAAGGCGACGCGACGTAGGAAAGCCGACGGGAGAGTGTGCACGGAGTGGCGGGAGGGAGTGCACGGACCGGAGAGAGGAAATGTCTTCTGTTGGGACATGAGGCAAAATTGACCTACGTCAAAAAAGCGGGCGGTCGATGAAAGGGTTCAAACAATGAAGGGAATAAGTGTGTTGTATACACCGTTGAAACTTACGGACAACAAACCTATTGACACTAAACAGAGACAAGATGAGAAAAATTGTTTGGATCACATTTTTATGTAGTCTGGCCTTTATTTCCTGCCAACAGGAGGAATGGACGGAAAGTACTGCAACCGCTTCAGGGGGTACCGTCGTCAGACTGAGAAGCGACGGGTATGACAACCGGGAGGAGACCCGGGCCTCTGCCCAGGAAACGGACGCCTACGACCGGGTGGAGTTCTGCGTGGCCGACGAGGACGGCTACATCGTAAAGGGACTGAAAGGAATCTATGACCCGCAAAGCCGGGAAATGAAAATTGAAGGACTGAAAGAGGGCGAATACAGACTGCTGATTCTGGCCGTCAGAGGCGACGAACAGGCAGACGGGGCCCGTATCGGCCGGATGGAGCACATGGCGGACGAATGGATCAGCTTCCCGGAAAACCTGGGCAAACCGCTCGAAGCGGAATACTTCTATTCGCAGACGGCTTTCAGCGTGATTCGGGAAAAGACGGAAGAAGGCTACGAACACGAAGCCATCCTGCCCGCCGAAATCGTACAAAAACGCATCATGAGCCGGATGGACGTCGACCTGACTTACAACAACGAGAATGTGCGCACGGCCGTGACCCAAAAGACACTGACCCTGGAACGGCCGCGGTTCTACACCACCTTCAGAGGAGACGGAGCCTACGACGGACAAAGCGACGGCTCGATGGAAGTGCTGGATCTGAGCCAGGGAACATCGTTCTACTTCATGCCAAACGTGGCGGGTACAACGGTGGAAGGCGGCATCGACCTGCAGACCCGCCGGTACCAGGGAGGAAACGCAGAGTGCAGCTACCGCTTCGCTACGGAAGAGGTTACGGCCAACCGCATCGCCCACATCCGAGCACAGATGGAACATCCGGACGACTACCTGGGAACCCTGTTCGTGACACGGACTGCCTACGACGAAGGCGGACATGCCCGGATCCTGCAGGACGGAGAGCCGAAAGCAGTCTATACGGATCCGGAACAGCGGAAATTCAACACGGCCCGGCCGCTGCAGCTGGACATCAACCCTGAAGGACAGCTGCACGCCCGCTTCTACTCGCCGCGCGACCTGAAAGGTGTACTGGTGAAGGCGAAACTGCCCACGACGGACAGCGAATATTTCGACCTGGCCTACTTTGACTCGATACCGGCCTTTGCCGACTTCTACCACGAAACGGCCCTCGCCGGACGGAAAGGCATGTACCGGACGGAATCGGGAAAGCTGGTGGAGATTGGCCCGCTGGCGCCGGAGGCATGGGCGGAAATGGAATTCAAGGTGGAATCGGACGACCCATACTGGGCCAAGCTGCAGGAGATAGAGCATGGCTGGAACATCTGCTTCGGGCTTTACGGTGGCGACCCGGACCTGCCCGACGGCGGACCGGTGGGCAACTGGATGGGTATCCGGCCGGTGCACTGCCGCGAAGTGGTGGCACTGTTCATCAACTTCACCTACATGATCGACATGAAGGAACACGAGGAGATACTGAAGGCGAACGAGGACATCCTGTATGGCAACGGCGGCGTGAACGACAAGGTGACTGCCGAAAAGGTGCTGTCGCAAATGAGACAGGAACGGACCCTGAAGGTGGGCCTGGTGTACACGGGCAACGGGGTTGTCGGACTGGGAGGAGGTTCCACATTCGGAGCTTACCAGCATGCGTGGCTTACCCACTATACGAATACGTATGCCTGCGAAATCATGTTCCACGAACTGGGTCACGTCATGGGATACAACCACAGCAGCTCGTTCACCTACGGCCCTTGGGCCCAGAAGTTGATGAACCATTTCTATGTGGACAACCTGCACCGCTTCCCCATCGACTCGGCTGCGTACCTGGACAGCAAGAACAACCCGACACTGTACTGAAAATAATAATCTGATAACAGAATAAAGAAACAACCGATGAAAAGATATACCAACAAACTATGGGGAGCCCTGCTGCCCCTGCTGATGACGGGATGCAACACGGACACGGCCTGGAACGGGACGGATGTCGCCCAGGGAACAGCGATACGACTGCTGGTCCAAAGCTCATCCGGCGCCTCTTCGGAACAAGAGGAACTGCAACTGAACGACATACGGGCCTATCGCTTTGCCGATGGAACGCTGCAGGAAGTGTTCGGCCCGATGACACCCGGAAAGGACGGCCTCTGCTACCTGCCCTTGGGTACGGGCAACGGAACGCTGTATGTGCTGGTGAACGCCTCGCAGGCGGACGGAGTCGACGGACTGGAAGCGGGCGTCACCACGCTGGACGAATTCAAGGCGCTCCCGGCCACGACGGCTGCCATGACGGGACAGGGAATGCTGATGAGCGGACAGGCGGATCTGTCCGGAACATCGGTGGCCGAACTGTCCGTCGGACTGAAAAGAAGCACGGCACGGCTGGAGCTCGAATCGACCGACAAGGGTGTGGAGGTGCTCCAGGTAAACATCACGAACCTGGCAGACCGGGGATACATCTGCGAGCAGACGGACGTGAGAAGTCCCGAGACGGCGGAGAAGGTTTCGTTCAAGAAGGACTTCGACACGCCATTGGTGAACGGCCGCGAAACGCTGCTCTACCTCTGCGAACAGCCGGGCGAAGGACGCCAGGCGGAAGTGCTGGTACGTTTCCGGGGCGCCCTGCACCGCATGACCGCGACGCTGCCTGGCAGCATCCGCCGCAACACGACATACACCCTGCACGTGTACGGACAGGGTGACGACGTCTGCCTGGACCTCACCGCCGACGGATGGGAGAACGGCAGCACGACCGATACAGAAACGGTGGGCAAGGCGCTGGTCGACACGGCCGCCTCTACCCTGCCCAACGGCGTACGGGTAAACGAACGGGCAGACAGCGTATTCATTCCCTACCAGGGAAGCGAGCTCCGCCTCGTGCTGAACGGCGAAGCCGGCACGACGGTCCGTGTAGACGGTCAGGCAGACGGCGTGACGATACAGACGGCCTCCGTACGCAGCCTGCAACCGGTGGCTGCCGTCACTGTAACGGCGGAACAGCGCCTGCCGGGCAGCGTATGGGAATACATCCACCTGGACCTGTACCGGGAACAGACGCTGACGGGACGGGTGGTACTGGCCCTCGAACCTCATCCGGATGACGCCGCAGCAACGGGCACAAGCGGTTTCTGATGATGGATTCACACTATTATTTATTTATATAATCAATTAATCAACAATTAACCCAAACAAACGATTATGGAATTTAGTTTATGAAGGCTACAACCCTTGCAGTAGGAGCATTGGTAATGATGTCTTGTTCGAACGACGTGGTAGAATACCTGCCGTCCGGCAACCCGGATACTACAATCGTTCGTGCCCAAGAGGAACGATGACAAAGATTTACGAACTGGGAGCCGATGCGCAACAGGGCTACAGCATCCAGGTGGACAGCCGTCAGGGCAACCTGTATCTGGTGGCCTACGCCGGCGGCACCATCCCGACCGACGACCTGCTGGCCAAAAACCTGACTGAAGAGAACTGGAAGTCGAGCGTCATCCATATGGAGGGCGAACACGCCCAATTCTTTACCGGCATGGTGACACTGGAGAGCACCAGCATTCCCAGCAACACGGCTACGGTGTCGCTGAAGCGCGGCCTGGCACGATTTGACCTGGCGGTCAATGCCGTGGAAGAGGCGTCCGTGAAAAGCGTCACCCTGAAGAATGTCGCCCACTCGGCGTATGTGTTCCCCCAGGAGGGCGTCACTTCGCCCGTAGAAGCCGACCGCAAGGACATGACCGTGACTTTCACGGAACTGGTAACCGACTCCAAGGAAGGCATCCTGTACGTCTACGAACAGGAAAACCAGAATATCCAGATCAGTGTTACGGCTGTGATCAGCGGCAACGAAACGACGCTGACCAAGACCTTCGACGGACCGCTGAAGAGAAATACGGCCTATACCATCACGCTGCGCCAGGACTATATCGACATCAAGCTGGAGACATCGTTCGATGAATGGGAAGAAGGTGGTAACACGGAACTGACGCCCGATGACAAAACGGAATAACGAAAGAAACTGACTTATGCATCTGAAGAAAAGACAAGCTATATGGCTCGTGACGCTGGCAGCCCTCCTCCCGATTTTCTCCGCCTGTACGAACAACGGGGCGGAAGGGATGCTGCCGGGCATCGGACTGGACACGGAGGAATGGAACACGGGCGAAGGGACGGACCTGACACCCAGCCTGGACAGCCGACTGACCGTAGACCAGACGCTATCCGAGCTGACCGAAGGCGTGCAGGTGACGGACGAAGGGACGACCCTCGTCTTCGCGCACGGAGCGACGGAAGTGCTGCTGGCCGTGGACTGTGACGACGAACTGGAACTGCTGCCGCTGAACGGCTATCCGCTGACCGTGGAGCCGGTGGCCCAAACCCGGGGACTGGAGGGCAAGAACCTCTTCCGGATACGGAAAGCTCTCTATGCGCCGGGCATGCCGACCGACGAAACGACGCTGCAGTTCCACCGCAAGGGGCTGGACAACTCGTATCCCGAGGACCGCATCCGGCTGGTGTTGCAGGCCAATCCGGTGGAAATCGAAGGACTGATGACGTTTGACGCGGAAACCTATACGCACCGCTTCGACCGCTACATCGACAACGAGCTGGGTGCCTTTACCCTACCCGAGGGCAAGCAGTTGTCTGTGGAGTTTGAAGAGGGTGAAGATCCCTGGCTGAAGCTGGAGCGACGTGAAGGGACGGACAATGTATACCGTGTGCTGGCGGGCTGGAAGCCGAACGACCCCACAGCCAACGGACGGGTGCAGGAAGGACGGCTGGTCATCAGCCATACGGACGGCTCGCAGCGGGAGGAATACGTCGTGTCGCGACGCAACTATGGTCTACCCGTGACCTGGCTGCACGGAGTGTGGTGGTGCAAGTACAACGCGAAGGGGAACTCACGGTCGTTCGACGACCAGGTGCTGTCATCGGCCGATCCGGCCGTACAGGCGGGCCAGACTGCGTTCCAATACCTGGAGAGCTGTACCGCGGAGGAATATTACGACCTCTGGGGATGGGCCTACCAGGGCGACAGCGGACAGGGACTGAGGGTGGTCAACCAGAACGGGACGGCCGTGCTCGACGGATTCCAGACGGGGCAGACGGTCCACATGAACAAGCTGGCTCCCACCGCACTGGCTCCCGACGGCTACGAAGTGCCGAGCATGGAGGAGTTCAACCGCCTGTTCGACGCCACGGACTACGTGTGGGTGATGTGGAGCGGCAGCCATGTGCTGAAGAATCCCTGGGAAGGACACAGCAAAATCCTGCGCGAACAGAAGCGCAGGAACGACGTAAAGATGGACGGACTGGCCGTGAGCGACCTGATATACGTGGCCATGAAGAGTCCGGACTTCCCGCAGTACGAACCGGTCGTGTGGTACGGACCGGCGGCACAATGGAATGCGGCGGGCATCTATCACGGACACTACAACAACATCCTGTTCACCGTCTATGAGCCGGGAGGCAAGGGATGGTATTTCAACGGTTCGATGGCCGGCCTGTATCTGACCCAGAACGGTGCCGGAAACAACGATACCCGCATCCTGCGGTTTAAGAAATCGCCGGTGGAATATATATATGGTACGGATCTCCTGCCATAGCTTCTGACAGGGACTCACGTCCCAGGGTTTTACAATAAGGGGGAGCTCACCAAGAGTTCCCCCTTCTCCGCATCATCCGTACAGACAAAAAAAAGGAGCTACGACTAATCGTAACTCCTTGATATCTTGCTGTCGGGGTGAAAGGATTCGAACCTTCGACCCCCTGCTCCCAAAGCAGGTGCGCTAACCGGACTGCGCTACACCCCGAATACCTTCCACAGGGGGAAAGCTCTTCCGCTTATCGCAGATGTACACCCTCAGGGATTCGAACCCTGGACCCACTGATTAAGAGTCAGTTGCTCTACCAACTGAGCTAAGAGTGCATTTGTTTTTCGATTGCGGGTGCAAAGGTAGACCTTTTATCGGAACCTGCAAAAGATTTCGCCGTTTTTTTCGATGAATTCGAGTTTTTTTCATTCAAACTCGTAAAGTTCAGAGGGGGTTGTGCGCTTTAAAGCACAGAGTTGCACGTCTTTACCGACAAGGATGCCATAATCGTGCAATTTCAGTTCAACGGTCTTGTAGGCCAGCTCGGGATGATTGTTGTCCTTGCTCAAATGGCACAGCCAGATGTAGTGCAACCCTTCATTGAAGTTTTCGGCCAGGAACTGGGCGGTGGCCGCATTGCTCATGTGGCCCGTCCGGCTCTTGATGCGTTCTTTCAGATAAGCCGGATAAGTGCCCATCTGCAACATCTCGTCGTCGTAGTTGGCTTCCAGAATCAGGTAATTGGCCTTCTTGATGTATTCGGCCGCTACGGGAGTGATTTCTCCCAGGTCGGTGAGGAAAGCGAACGACTTCCCGTCAATCTGAATGAAATAGCCGACGTTGTCCGTACCGTCGTGGGGCACTTCGAAAGACTCTATCCGGAAATCGGCCAGCTGCATGGGCTGCCCCTTCTCCAGGATGCGGGCCGAAGTATGCAACTTTTCGGTCATGCAATAGCTCCGGTTGATGCCTTCATGGATGCGCGACGTAGTATAAATAGGTATATTGAGCTTCTCGCCCAACCCGCCTACCGCCTTAATGTGGTCAGCATGGTCGTGCGTCACAAATACGGCACGGATGGTCTCCATGCCGATACCAAAATCTTTCAAAATCTTCTTGATGCTGCGGGCAGCAATGCCGGCATCAATCAGTATTCCATATTTTTCCGTTCCCAGATAGTAACAGTTACCACTACTGCCACTGGCCAGGCTTATAAATCGTACTTTCATTGTATATCCTCTTCTTTGTTGGCCGTCGTCAAGACGACATTTCTGCAAAAGTGGCGCAAATATACATAATTTTGGTCACTTTGATACTTTTCTTATCCCATAAAATACCTCAAAAGATATGTCTTTGGCAAAACTCAAAAAAAACAGAAAGTTTTTTGACTAATCGTTAGCTATTTATATTTAAAAGTGTATATTTGCATATCAATTGAACAAAAAACTGTTTGTTTACTTAAAAAATAGAAGAAGATTATGAAAAAGTTTAATTTAAAATTGGCTGCCACCGTTATGATTTGCGGTGCTTTCATGTTCAGCTCGTGCATCGGCTCTTTCGGACTGCACAGCAAATTGGTCAACTGGAATCAAGGTATCAGTAACAAGTTTGTAAACGAACTGGTATTCTTGGCATTCAATATCATCCCGGTATATGGCGTTTGCTATTTCGCAGACTTCCTGATTATTAACTCCATCGAATTCTGGAGCGGCAGCAATCCGCTGGCCAGCGTAGGTGACATCAAGAAGGTTCAGGGCGAGAACGGCAACTATCTGGTTGAAACGTTGGAAAACGGCTATTCCATCACGAAGGAAGGTGACGAAACGGCTTCCATGGAGCTGATCTATGACAAGAGCCAAAATACATGGAATGTTGTGGCAGGCGGTGTCAGCACGGAACTCATCCAGATGAACAACGACGGTACAGCCCAGATGACTTTGCCGAATGGTGAAGAACTGACCGTAACACTCGACGCACAGGGTCTGGCAACAGCCCGTCAGGCCGTCATGACCAATACCTACTATGCACTGAACTAAACAGAAAGTCTATCATACTATAATCGAGTAGGAGGAAAACGAAGCAGTTTTCTTCCT
>ULQB01064002.1_pt1 | contig 15817 bp, 27 predicted proteins | sample 1954041 | NCBI WGS metagenome assembly ULQB01 (sample SAMEA4835644, study PRJEB28245) | human gut metagenome | biome: gut microbiome; material: fecal sample | place: Denmark | collected 2008 | reverse complement strand
GCCGCTCGACTTCGACAAGGAAAAGGCCGAGGAAGAGGCCAAGCACGAAGATGAGCCCGATCCGTTCGACGACATCTTCAAAATTTTCAACCGCGAGCGTTAAATGGAAACAATTCCCAAAATTCCGCAGACTTTGGTCTGCGGAATTTTTTTGTCCGCATTTACAGCGCCATTTCAAAAAGCGATGCCAGCGCATCAAAATTTTGCACCTTTTAATTTTGCCCGAAGCGCAGAAAGTAAATGCGCCGGACAGAGAAAAAGAAATGAGAAAGAAAAAATTTCCGGCGTTGGACGGACGGCTGCGCGCTGCGCGCACAGGGCGCGCCGCCCGCCCGCATTTTTTAAAGGGGTGAGAGAATGGATGGAACGCATCGCACAAAAAAGCGAGCGGCGGCGATCCTGCTTGGATTTTTTGCCGCCGCCGCGATCGCAATGCCGTCTGCGCAGGCGGCGGACCGGACGGTCAGCGAACTGATCCCCGTCGGACAGACCGTCGGCGTGAAGCTCTTTTCCGATGGCGTGCTCGTCGTCGGCTTTTCCGATGGGGAAAGTCCGGCGAAGGACTGCGGACTCAAGGAGGGCGACGTCATCACCGCCATCGGCGGGCAGAGTCTGGACACCATTGAGGAATTCCGTCAGCTTCTGGCAGAAAACGGCGAGGACGCCGCGGCGCTGACCGTCAAGCGCGGCAGCCGCACGATCGAACTGAGCGCAGAGCCGGAGAAGGATGAGGACGGCGAGTACCGCCTCGGCGCCTGGGTGCGCGACAGTATGGCGGGTATCGGCACGATGACCTTCTTTGATCCGCAGAGCGGCACGTTCGGCGCGCTGGGCCACGGCGTGACGGACGTGGACACGGGGCAGCTCCTGCCGCTCGACCACGGCAGCATCATGGACGCCTCGGTCAAGGCGGTGAAAAAGGGGGAGCGTGCCTCGCCCGGCGAGCTCAAGGGCGACTTTGACCTGACGCGCGACAGCGGAACGCTTTACGCCAACACCGAATGCGGCATTTTCGGCAAGCTCTCGGCAGAGGACGCAGCAAAGATCACCGGCGCGGCGCTGCCGATCGCAAAGAAGGATGAGATCAAGACCGGCAGGGCGGCGATCTTAGCCACCGTTTCCGGCAATGAAACACGCGAGTATGATATTGAGATCGAAAAAATCTATTCGCCTTCCGGCAGCACGCGAAATCTGCTGCTGCGCGTGACGGACGAGGAGCTTCTTGCACAGACCGGCGGCGTGGTGCAGGGAATGAGCGGCAGCGCGATTTTGCAGGATGGCAAGATCATTGGCGCGGTCACGCACGTCCTGCTGGATGATCCGTCAAGAGGTTATGGTATTTTTATCGAAAATATGCTCTCTGCGGCGGGGCTTTCGAGTGAATAACCTACCCATATAGTAGAAAGATTGTGTTAAGATAGCGTAAAAACAACTAAATTTTCATGCAAAAAGTTAGAAAAAGATGGTTAAATTCGACATAACTCGCTTGAAAACGCTGTCCAAATATGTTAGCTTAAAGCCATGGCAGAACGAAGACGTCACATTTTGCTGCTGAAGCTGGCCGGCTGGGTCGGCGAAAACTTGTGTGAAAAGGACGGGATGACATGGACAAGAGGATCACGGTCGTATTAGCGGACGCAAACGAGGAGTTCCGCACAGCACTGAAACAGGCATTGGAAGCAACGGGTGAGTTCGACGTAGTGGGATGCGCAGCCGACGGACTGGCTGCGGCGCAGGATATAGCGGAGCGAAAGCCGCAGCTTCTTGTGATGGATCTTTTGCTGCCGGGACTTGACGGCTTTGGCGTGCTCGAGCAGGCGGCGAAGGACAAGGTGCAGATGAAGACAGTTGTCGTCTCGGCTCTTTATCGCGATCAGATCGTGTCGCAGGCGATGAACCGCGGCGTATCGTTCTTCATGCCCAAGCCCTGCGAGCTGACCTCGCTTTTAGACCAGATGCGCCGCGCGGTCAACGAGGGTGAGGAGAGCGAGGACGAGTCGCAGGCGCTTGAGCGCGAGGTCACGGCAGTGATCCACGAGGTCGGCGTGCCCGCGCACATCAAGGGCTATCAGTACGTGCGCGAGGCCATCGTCATCGCCGTGCAGGACATGGATGTCATCAACGCCGTGACAAAGGTGCTCTATCCCGAGGTCGCGCGCCGCTACAGCACCACGCCCTCGCGCGTCGAGCGCGCTGTGCGCCATGCGATCGAGGTCGCGTGGGACCGCGGCGACCTTGAGACGCTCCAGCGCTATTTTGGCTACACGGTATCCAACACGAAGGTCAAATATGCCTAACGTGGCGTTACAAAAAACGCGCCGTCGTCATCTGCATCAATTCTCCGGATGAAGCGCGTCCAGAATTCCTTTTTTTCTTCTCGCAAGTATGTATCATATTCCGCCAGCCCATTTCGCAGCGCATCAAGGTTTGTCTTCGGCTTTTCCTCTACCGCTTCAAGGGATTTCTTTAATGTGGTGTACTCTTTCTTGTATTCGTCCAACTCAATCAAGTCGTTAAGATAAAGCGTTTTCAGCTTATCCATTTTCTTTCGTATCGCGTCCGCGCTTTGCGTGGGCTTTTTTTCTGCCTTTTTATAATAGCGATTGTTTCGCTCGGCAATTCCTTCAAGCTCATGCAATAAATAAGCTTCCAGCGCATCTTCGCGAATCCTCTTTTTGTGCTGGCACGCGGAGGTGTCAAGCATTCGCGTCCGGCATCGGTAGTAGGTATAGATCTGCTTTGCCGTTTCCGACTGCATCGTTTTCCCACACTCTTTGCAATGCAACAAGCCGGAGAACAGATAAACGCGATCTGTCTCAATTCCTGCGCAGCGCTGCGACCGCTGGCGGAGAATATCATTTACAATGTCAAAATCCTGCTTGCTCACCAGAGCGGGACAGGCATTCTCGATGCCGTACACCTCGCCGATATAAAGCCGGTTCCGGAAATAGTTTACATATTTGGTATACGCCCTGTCAATGCCCCACGTCTCAAGCATATAGCGCTTTACGCCAAGCACGCTTTGCAGCCTGATATACGCCGCAAACATATCTCGCGCGGCATCTGCCGTGCCGTTATCGATCTGGTATTGCCTGCCCTTGATGATATACCCTAAAGGGGCTTTTGACCCTGCCGGTTGGCCTTTTGCGCGTTTGCCGTCGTTGATAAATTTGATTCGCTCGCTTGTGCGGTCGGCTTCGTCCTGCGCGACGGAAAGCATGATGTTGACCTTTAATCGCCCGGACGCAGTGCGCGTTTCGTAGTCCTCTTCCGTCGCTTGCCATGTCACGCCGTACTGGTCAAGCCGCGTCTGCACATCGTAGTACCCGGCGACATTGCGAAACCAGCGATCGAGTTTAATAAACAAGATCGTGTCTACCTTCCCTGCTTTGCAATCATCCAGCAGCCGCAGGAGCGCGGGGCGCTTTTTGTACGGTTTTCTCGCGGAAATTCCCGCGTCCTCGTATATGCCTGCCACGGTCATTTTATTCGCTTTTGCATATCTTATCAGCGCGTCTCTCTGTTCTTGCAGGGACAGGCCATGCCGTGCCTGTTCCTCGCTCGAGACGCGGATATACAATGCCACTCGCATCAAATCCCCCTCCAATCAATGTACAAGCACCATGCGGCCAGCAAAACGATAATGACAAACATTATAGCAATTACGCCGTTGCGGATACGGACACCGCGCCGCATGATCTCAATGGTATCTGCCTTTGCGTCCACGTGACGTTCCAGCTCATCATTCCGCGCTTGCAAAGTTTCCTCGGTCGGCGTCAAGTGTTCGGAAATTCCGAACGATTCATCAAGCGATATTCCAATCGCTTTGCAGATCGGCGCAACGGTGTAGATGGACGGAGCTTTAGAAAACTTGGAAAAGAAATTCTGCACGGTGGACAGCGGAACGCCGGAAACGTCGGGAATTTCCTGATAGGTCAGTTTCAAATCTTCTTTACGGATTCTGCACACTTCTTGAATGTTCATTTATGCCACCTTAATTTCTTCGATTTTCGCGCCGCGAAGTTGCAAGATAAGGGCTTGTCGAACCACGTCGAGCGCTGTCTTATTGCAATGTTTCGGTGTTGAATTGCCAAGGTAAAGCGGAGTATGGTCAAAACAAGCAGCGGCGACCGCTTCCCGCTGGCTGCAAAAAGGCCCCGCCGTTTGTTGCAGAGGGCGGCGGGGCCTAAATTATGTAGTAAGCATCCAGAACGCCCCATATCTTGTAGTTGCAAAAATAGAACGAAAGTGCTATATTAAGTCATGTGATAGAACACCTGTTTTATAGCATGAACTTGAACGGAGGATGGAACGGATGACCGAACAGGTACATACGAACGAGCAATCGGATTTGCAGGGATTAAAGGACGAGATCATTCAGAAAATTTCGGAGTTGGCAGATGACCAAGTCGAATCCGTTTTAAGGAGAATGAAATGTTTGCTACAAGAAAAGCTCTAAATGCCCTCCGGGAAGAAAATCTTAGCCTCAAAAGGCAGCTCGCAGAAGCGCAGGAAGCGGCACAAGAGGATAAACTCCGATCTGCTGTCATTGACAGAGCCGCGCTCCCAAAATGCAAGAGCATCGCGTGTTCCGGTTGCAAGCACGTTGTCGTTCGTTATACGACCTGGGGCGGATGGTACGTCCTCGGCTGCGGGAAAGACAATCCCTGCAAAGACTACGAGCCGACAGACATTACCCCCGAAAAAGCAGAAGCTATCCGTGAAGCGCTAAACATTCAGTGGCAATATAATTAACCAGAAAACAAGCAATTCAGCAAAAAACCGAAAATAGCACTTATCAACGCAACAAAGCAATCTCTTGCCGTGATAGATTTCGCAGTTTTACTTTCTTTCTGCACATAGGCAATATAGTTAGCACCTCTTTGCCGGGCAATACAGCCGCGCTTCCCATCATTTTCAAGCACGTAAATAAAACGATGGTCGGAAAGAACATCGACATCATTTTCGTTTTCCGGCGTTACAAGCACAGCGTCTTTCTTAGATTGCTTTAATAGTTTCATTTGCGACCTTGTAAGCGCGATATAGGGAAAGTCATCTTTTTTGTCTTCCAGATCACGCAGCCAGTCTTGCCGCTCAACTTCCGTTAAATGCCGGTCGCTGGGGTCGGATGGCCTAAATACATAGCTCATAGTACCGCCTTCTTATGTGACAACAAGAATCATCGCAACTCTTGCAATTTTTTGTTGACCTCGTCAAGCACCATTAACAACACATCACGGTCGTTCGTTTTTTGGACAAGGTTGCGTAATTCATCGGCGCTCAAGCCCTCGATCTTCGGATCGTGGGCTTTTTTTGCACCCTGCTCCGGAAGGACGGGAAGCTCATCACCGTCCAGCTCGGCAAGGGTGATGCCGAAATGGTCGGCGATCTTCTGGCGGGTTTTTGGGTGCGGAACAACTACGCCGTTTTTCCAGTTAGAAACGCTTTGTAAGTTTACACCAAGTATTTTAGCAAATCGATACGAAGAGTATCTTGCGCTATCCATGCAATAGTTAAAATTTCTGGTAAATCCCATAAAAATCACAGTCTAACTTAGGTTATTTTGACGGTCTAATTTAGGTTGACTAATGGTCTAACTTCGACTATAATTAGATTCGTGGACAGGCAATAAGAAACCAGACCACCCCGACAAATCGAGCTGGTGAGACACATATAGTTGTCGCAAACTTAGAGTATCACCAATGCTCCAATTTGTCAATAGAATACTCTAATTTTGGAGGTGAAAAAGTGAGTTTCCCTGAAAATCTCGCTCGACTGCAAACTGAGCGCGGCGAGACGAATTACCGTCTTGCAAAAGAAATCGACGTATCGCAGACGTCGATCAAAAACTGGAAAGAGAGCGTGTGCCGCCCTCACCCGCGCCAAGTCAAGAAGCTGGCAAAGCACTACGGCGTTACCGTGGACGCGTTGCTGAAATCCAGCGAAGAGAACTAATACACAACAGGAGGTTAAAGATGAGAGAGCTGACCATTGACCCAGAATTCCGGGACAAAGTTCCTCCGATGACGGAAGCCGAATATAGGCAGCTTGAGGAAAACATTCTAAAAGCTGGCCGCGTTAAGGTTCCCATCACCATTTGGAACGACAACGGTAAGGAGACCATTGTTGACGGTCATAACAGGTGGTCAATTGTTCAGAAGCACCCTGAAATCCCTTATGAGGTTGAGGAAGAGCACTTTGCAGACCGATATGAGGCAGTTGTCTGGATTTGCAAAAATCAGCTTGGCCGCAGAAACTTAACCGATGCGCAAAAGACATATTTAATCGGTCGGCAATACGAGGCACAGAAAATGACAACCAAAAATGCTGGAGGTCACAATCAGTATACGCGCCGAGAGGTTATAGCCCAAGATGGGCCAAAACCAAAAGATACAGCTGAAACTATTGCAAAAGAGCATAACATTGGGCGCAACACCGTCAAACGCGCCGAAAAATTTGTCAAAGGCGTCGATGCTGCTGAAAAAATCGAATGTGGCGTAAAAGATGCTATTCTTTCCGGTAAGTCAAAAGTCCCCAAAACCGTTATTGCGGGTATCCCAAAGATGCCGCCACAGGAGCAGCGCGAAGTCATTACCGTGGCGAAAACGGGCGGCGTTTGGCCACCAAAGAAAGAAGCGACCGGAAGCAAAATTGGGTATCCCGCCGAGCGGAGGCAAATCAATGCCGTAATCAAGGGTGCAGTTGCCGATCTGCAAAACACAGAGAGGCCTATCGAACACACGATTGACGACTTGCTGGAAGACCTCAATGCAATCATCACAGATTTTCAAGGCAAGGCGCGTCGTTCGATTGCAAATCACAGCACATTGTTGCAGGACGAAACTTCTAAGAAAAAAGTGATTGCCGCCCTGTCGGAAGCAGAGACGGCAATCGAAAAAATGAAAGGATTATTGCTATGAACCATAATACACCAGAATACGAGTATAAGCAAGTCAATACTCGGGATATTGTTGTTGATACGCTATACCAGCGCGAGCTGAACAGCCGGAAGGTGAACAAGATTATCAGCAATTGGAACCCATACTTGATTAATGCTGTCAAGGTTTCGTGCCGAGATGGGAAAATGTTTGTTTTTGACGGACAACATACTATCGCAGCGATTAAAACGAAACACGGCGGGCGAGATTGTATGATTGACTGCAAAGTGTTCTACGGCCTGACTCGGCTTGACGAGATGGAATTGTTTATCCAGCAGAACGGAGAATCCTCCGCAGTCGCAACGCGCGAGAAGTTTCGCGCATTGTGGCACATGGGAGACCCGGATGTTTGCGGCATGGTCAAGGCGTGCGATATGTGCGGATTGATTTGCGACTTTGCCGCATGGCAAGCAACCAACAGGATCATTGCGGTCAGCACTCTTTTTAAGGCGTATAAGACGCTTAACGAAGAAGAATTCAAGGATATGCTGATGATCGTTAAGGAAGCTTGGGGCGGTACGCCAGACAGTTTGAATAGCGAAATTTTGAATGGAATGACAAAATTCTACCGTGCATATTGCGGCGATTTCGATAGAAAAGCGTTAGTAAGACGGCTCGCAAAGACAAGCCCTACGGCAATTGTTCGAGATGGCAAGGTATCCAATACCGGCGGCACTTCAAGATATGCCCGAGTGATTCTTGGAATCTACAATCAGAATCGCTCGACCGGGCGGTTAGACGAGCGATTCTAAAGAAAAGCCCTGTTCAGCGTAGCAGGCCGAACAGGGCACCGGACAAATCTCACCACAAGATATTGTGTCCGTGCTTATTGTAGCACGAGAGAAAGGAAAAGGCAATGAGAAAAAAGCCAGAATACAAAATCATTTGGGTCACGCCCCCTGACCCTGTAAAACTGGGGACGATCATGGGCGAGATTTACGCACGCGGTCGCGGCCTTGAGTTTGTCGGCCTTGTGCCGAACGAAAAGAAGGGAGAAAAGCATGGCTGACACACTGATTTTCGGCAGCATCGCCGCTACGGTGATCGTGCTCAACGGCTGCGACTTCACCACGAGCCTTGCCGTCATCGGCGCGTGCGCGGTGTGCAAGGTGCTGTATGACCTGCTGCCGTTCCTCGACAGGGGGTGCAGACGGTGAAATGTGAGCTGTACCATGACAACTTTCAGAATTTTAAGAAATACGGAATTCCAAAGGCGCAGCTCGTGATCGCGGATATTCCCTACAATATCGGCGCTGACGCTTACGGGAGCAACCCAACATGGTATATCGGCGGCGACAACAAAAATGGCGAGAGCAAAAAGGCAAAGAGCAGCTTTTTCAATTCTGATGGCTATTTCAAAATCGCCGAGTATATGCACTTCTGCAACCGGCTTTTGAAGAAAGAGCCGAAGGAGAAAGGGCAAGCCCCGGCAATGCTTGTTTTCTGCGCGTTTGACCAGATGCAGACAGTCGTGGAGTACGGCAAGCAATACGGATTTAAAAACAGCTACCCTATGTTTTTCTGCAAAAACTATTCCGCGCAGGTGCTTAAAGCCAATATGCGAGTAGTAGGCGCGACGGAGTTTGCGGTAGTGCTTTACCGTGACAAGCTTCCGAAATTTAACAACGGGCGCGAGATCGGTGAAGATGGGAAGCCGATTCGTGGCACGGGGAAGATGGTTTTTGACTGGCAGAAGTGGGAACGTGACGGCAAGGATATTCCCAAGATTCACCCCACGCAGAAGCCGGTGAATGTGCTGAAACGGCTGATTGAAGTTTTTACCGACCCAGACGACGTTGTAATTGACCCATGCGCGGGAAGCGCGGCCACCCTCCGCGCGGCGTATGAACTGGGGCGAAATGCTTACGGTTTCGAAATCGACAGGAATTTCTACAAGGCCGCGCAGGAGGAAATGCTTGCGCCTCTGTTTGAGAAACCCGCACAAATCACGATGGAAGAGGTGACACGATGAGACGGCACGACAAGCGCACGAGAGAGCAGCGCAAGGCCGACGAATCGGCACTGATTGCGGCGGCGTGTTTGGGCGCGACGATCCTCTTGATCGTGATCTCAATCCTCGCCACCAGCGCGCAGGCGGTCGATGCGGAACCGGAAGGAGCGCCCATCGTAGAGGAGCATGATCCCGCGTGGGACATTCCCGCGACTGAAAGTGCGGTGTGCAACGACGTCTTTCTTGGTGAGTTTACGCTTACGGCCTATTGCCCCGGACGCTGCTGTTGCGGCAAGTGGGCAAACGGCTACACCGCGACCGGCACGCTGGCGACCGAGGGACGCACGATCGCGGTCGATCCGAAGGTGATCCCTTATGGAACGCGCGTCTTGCTGATCTGGCCGGACGGCACGCAGCACAGCTACATCTCGGAGGACTGCGGTGGCGGCGTAAACGGCAACCACATCGACGTGTTTTTCAACGACCATCAGGCGGCGCGCATCTTCGGCGTGCAGAGCGCAATGGCGTATTTGGAGGTGGGGGAATGATGCACTGCGAATCGTGCGGTGCTGATTTCCGAGAGCCAGCTCTTTATGCATACCGCGAAAATCTGAACGATGAGAACTGGACGATTACCACTCAAACCGTGTGCCCTTATTGTGGCACAGACAATATTACGGAGGTAAAAGATGAATCTTTATCAGATTGATTCCGCGCTTGCGGAATGTGTAGATGCCGAGACTGGCGAAATCCTTGACGTTGAAAAGCTCTTGGAGCTGAACATGGCAAGAGAACAGAAGATCGAGAACATCGCGCTTTGGATTAAAAACGACGTTGCCGAAGCAAAGGCGATCCGCGAAGAAGAGAAGACCCTTGCGGCGCGCAGACAGGCTTTAGAGCGCGCGGCAGAGAGCAAGAAAAAATATCTCGATTCTGTGCTGAACGGCGAGAAGTTTTCCACTCCCCGATGCTCCATCAGTTATCGCAAAACCACCAGTGTGGAGGTCTCCGACATGGGCGCGGTGGTGGCGTGGATGCTCGCCAACGGTCACGACGGCGAGGTTACTTACAACGCCCCCACGGTGAGCAAGACTGACCTTGCCCCGTTGCTGAAAAGCGGCGCCGAAATCGACGGGGCGACGCTTGTACAGGGCATGAGCATGGGGGTGAAGTGATGGAGTACAACTTTGGCGAGAACGTAGAGGAATACAGCCAAAAGCAAGGGAAGAAAATCCCAGTTTGGCAATCCGATAAGTACAAAGAGAGCAAGAAAAAGGCTTGCGAGATCATCGAAAGTGGGAAGTATGGACTATCCCCCGCAGACTTCTGGATACTTATGAACGAGACGAAAAGCGGCAAGATGGGGTACACGGGTCTGATTATCTCTCACAACGGCTGCTTGAAAATCAACGATAAGTTGGAAAAACCGTTTAACCCGATGGCTGTTACCGAGGACAAATGCGGATACGGCGGCGCGCTGGTGTTTACTTATTGCGATAAAGATCAGGGGTTATATGAGGTGGGCGAAGTCACGCAGAAAAACTGCAAGAACGATTACCCTTATGCGATGGCATTTAAGCGAATGTTTGACCGCGTTGTTTTGAAACTCTCAAAGCTGGCGTATTCCGGCATTTATAGCGAAGCAGAAAGCGATACATTCCGCGACCCAGTTGATGACACCAGAACCCAAAACGATGTGAAAGCAGAAAACGCGCCCAAGCAGGATAAGAAACCGACCAAGGAAGAGATGGCCGCATTTAACGCGCAGTACAAGCGAGAGGTCAAGAAAAATACTTGCAAGGACTGCGGAATGCCTATCTACCCGGTGACGCATGGCGGCAAGTTATATTCCGTTGCCGAGATTGCGGAGAACGCGATAAATACCTATAAAGCGCCGCTCTGTTGGTCGTGCATGATGGCGAGGAGAAAAGCGAATGAAAGCCCGGCTTCATGATTTATCCCTTGCGCGCGATGGTAGGTATTTACTCACCATCGCTACGCGGGAGAACGTCGGCACACTGTATGACGAGCTGCACGAGGTAGACGTTGACGTGACCGTCAAAAAGCACCGTGAGAAACGGAGCCTCGATGCCAATGCTTACTCATGGGTGTTGCTGGACAAGCTTGCAGAAGCCACAGGAACGCCCAAGAGTGAGATTTACCGCCGAGAAGTCAGGGACGTTGGCGGCAACACAGAAACAGTCTGCGTGCGCGAGAAAGCCGTGCAGAAGCTATGCGACGGCTGGAACAAGAATGGTATCGGATGGCAGACGGAAGTGATGGACAGCAAAATTGACGGCTGCAAGAACGTGGTCTTGTATTACGGCTCGTCCACCTTTGACACAAAGCAAATGTCACGCCTGATTGACAACATCGTGCAGGACTGCAAGGAGCTGGGCATTGAGACATTGACCCCGCAACAGCTTGACGCACTAAAGGAGGAATGGGGCAGATGACTAAAAGCATCATGCAGGACAAGAGAGAATGTTATATCTCAGGATTCTCGACAAACCTTGCACGGCATCACATTTACGGCGGCGGTCGCCGTCAGCTGTCCGATATTTGGGGCTGCTGGGTGTGGTTGCGTGCTGACTGGCACAATATGGCTGACTACGGCGTGCACGGGAAAGACGGTCACGAACTGGATATGCGGCTGAAACGCGAGTGTCAGAAGCGTTTCGAAGAACTTTATGGCCATGACACGTTCATGGCGGTATTTAAGAAAAACTATTTGGAGGAAGAATCATGCTGAACAGAATTTGCATCATGGGGCGCATTACGCGCGATCTGGAACTGCGCCGCACGCAGGACGGTACGGCGGTCACGAGCTTCACCGTTGCCGTCGATGACGATTTCAAGAGTAAGGCAACCGGCGAAAAGAAAACCTATTTCCTCGATGTGGTGGCGTGGCGGCAGCAGGCAGAGTTTGCTTGCCAGTATTTGAGCAAGGGCCGCATGGTCGTGGTCGAGGGAAAGCTCACCGTTCGCGACTGGACGGACAAGGATGGCAACAACCGCCGCAACGCCGAGATTATTTCCGACAATATCTATTTCGGCGACAGCAAGCGCAACGATGCTACCGAGCCGCATTTCACCGTAGAGAGCGCCGCAGGCGACTTTGCGGTGATCAGTGAGGACGACGGCGATCTACCGTTTTAAGGCGGTGGAGGCATGGCAAGAAACTATGCAGCACTCCCCTATGACTATTTAGAGGAGATGGATGCGCTCAACGATGCAGAGTTCGGTCGGCTAACGCGGGCATTGCTGGTTTACAGCATGACGGGAGAGCAGATAGCGCTTTGTGGCAATGAGAGATTCTTTGTCAAACGCATGATGGCGCAGGAAGACCGCTTTAAGGCAAGCTATGACGATATTGCTACAACGAGGAGCGAAGCTGGCAAGGCTGGGGCTGCCGCAAGATGGCAAAATGGCAAACGCATTTTTGCTAATGGCAAAAATAGCAAAGCCATGCCTGCCAATGGCAAAAATGGCAATACCGAAACCAATACCGATACCAATACCGAAACCAATATCCAGCTATCTAACGATAGCAAGGGAGAATATTGCGCTGAGCCGCAAGCGGCTGACGCGCCGCCGGTGATTTCTTTGCCGCTGAATGACGGGACTTTTTTCGACGTGTCGGAGAACGACAGGGCCAAATGGTCGCAGCTCTATCCGAACGTTGACGTTCTACAACAGCTCAGACACATGGCGGGGTGGTGCGATGCAAACCCTACCAAGCGAAAGACGCGCGGGGGGGTTAAGCGTTTCATTACTAATTGGCTCGCCGAAGAGCAGAACAAGGGCGGCAAAGCACCGCAGAATAGGCCGTTTGTCGGCGGCGATGTATTCGCCGAGATGCTGGAGGAGGAAAAGAACCGTGGAAAGAGCTGACGTACTTGGCCTTTTAGGGCGGTTAAAACAGGCTTATCCGCAGGCCTATGCCAAGATGACCCGCGCAGAAGCCGAAGAGCTGGTTTCCCTCTGGTCGGACATGCTGGGCAGTGAAGACCCTGCCGAGGCGATGGACGCGGTGAATGCGCTGATTGCCGAGGATGCGAAGGGATTTCCCCCGAAAGTCGGCCAAGTGCTGGCAAAAATCAGGGGCGCAGTTTCCCCGCGCGTCTCGGTAGCGTGGATGAAGCCATACATCGAGAGGATAGCCGAACAGGAGGAATTCATGCCGAGTGTATCGCGTTATGCGAGAGAACACGGGCTGACGTGGGAAGCGGCTGCCGCCGAAATGGGAGGGTGACGCATGGAGCGAGTAGTTTTATTTACCGTGGATGGAAGACCCGTGCCGAAGGGCAGACCGCGTGTTACGCGGCATGGGACATACACCCCAAAAAGCACGCAGATTTTCGAGGGAGAAATTCGCGCGGCATGGCTCAAGTGCGGGGAAAAGCCGTTTGAGGATGGAGAAGCTCTTGACGTGATGGTCAATGCTTATTACTCCATCCCATCCGGCACGGCGAAGAGCAAAAGGCAAAAGCTACATTTAACCCCGTACCTCAAGCGTGGCGATATTGATAACATCATCAAGGCGGTTTTGGACGCGCTTAACGGTTACGCCTACAAGGACGATTCTGCCGTGTTTAGTGTTTGCGGGAGGAAGTTTTACACGGACGGTGAGCCGTTTACGGCGGTGACGATCAGCAGCGTAGAGGTCAACCATGAGCTTTGAGCACTGCCACTTCTGCCTGCCACCCGTGCGCTATCCCGGCTGCCAGGACCATTGCCCGTATTATGCGGAGGATATTGCGAAGGTCCGGGCGGCGAAGGCCGAAGAGAAGCGGCAGACGCAGGCAAAAGACGATTATTTGGGAGCGCGCCAGTTCAAAACGCGGCGCATGCAGAACTTGAAAAAATAAAAGGGAGCAAGAAAAGATGATCACAGAAATGGAATTAGGCCATCGCATCCGCGATTTGCGCAAGAAGAAAGGCCTTTCACAGTTGTCTTTTGCGGCGGATATTGACGCGCCGCAAAGCACCGTTGCTTGGTGGGAAACGGGACGGCGTTACCCGAAGTTAGAATCGCTTGGGAAGTTGGAGAGGGTATTCGGCGTACCCGTAAGCGCGTTACTGCTCGAGAGCGGAGCACCGAAGGGCGTTCCGACTGAGCAAGAAATCGGCAAGCGTATTTTGGCATGGCGTAAGCTGCGCGGGATGACCTTGCAGCAGCTTGCCGACAAGGCGGGCGTCGGGCTGACCACGATACATAACCTCGAAACCGGACTGTGGTACGCGAAAATGCCGACGTATCTGTACATCGCCGAAGCGTTGGGCGTGTCGCTTGACGTACTGATCTACGGGGAGGTGCGCGCATGAATAGCATTCAGGCGAGCCAGATCATGGGCGGGAACGGAGCGAAGGCACGCAAGGCGTTTGACTTATACCCGACGCCGCCGGAGGTGACGGTGGCGCTGATGCGCTTTCTCAAGCTGCCAGCGGGGACGGATATATGGGAACCGGCCCGTGGGCAAGGGGATATGGTGCGAGCGCTGGCGGACTGCGGGATGGCTGTCTACGGCACGGATATCCGCGATGGGATAGACTTCCTGACCACTCGACAGCCGGGAAACGCGCCTGCGGCTGATTGGATTATCACGAATCCGCCGTTTTCGCTGGCGGACGAGTTTATTCGCCACGCGGCGGAGATCGGCAAGCCGTTTGCGATGTTGCTCAAGGCACAGTATTGGCACGCGGCGAAGCGGGCACAGCTCTTCCGCGAGATTCCGCCGAGCTACGTGCTGCCGCTGACGTGGCGGCCGGACTTCCTCTTCAAGGAGCGAGACGGTAAAAAGGGCGCAAGCCCGCTCATGGATGTCATGTGGTGCGTGTGGCTGACGCCGCAGATGCAGGGTGTGCAGACGGTATTTAAGCCGCTGATGCGGCCGGAGAAATTGACATGAACGGGTATGGGAATCAGCCAATTCCGAAAGAGGCGGCGAAACAGCTTTTAGCCCTCGATTTGGAAGACAAAGAAATCCTAACTTACGAAAAGCTCGACCAGTGGTACACCGCATGGAATGGAAAGTGCTATGTGTCATTTTCCGGTGGTAAGGATAGCACGGTACTGGCATACTTGGCGGCGCGTTACCTGTCGAGCTTCAGGGTGCCGCCGTGGGAGCTGACGCTGGTATTTGTCAACACGGGGCTTGAGTATCCAGAAATCCAGCACTTTGCCAACGATTATGTGGCGTGGCTGCAAAGGCAGTTCACACGGATCGACGTGCAGCTTGTGCGGCTGAGGCCGAAGATGAATATCCGGCAGGTGTTGACAAAGTACGGTTATCCCGTCATCGGCAAAAAACAGGCGCGCTTTATCCGCGATTTGCAAAACGCGCACGGGCAAAACGATGCAACGGTCAATCTGTATCTGACCGGATACAACCGGGAGGGCGTTTACTGTTCGACGATGAAACTGGCGGACAAGTGGCATTATCTCAAGGATGCGCCGTTCCGCATTAGCGAGCAATGCTGCGACGTGATGAAAAAAGCGCCCGCCAAGCGATACGAAGCTACGAGCAGATGTGTGCCATTTACCGCGATGATGGCGAGCGAGAGCCAGCAGCGCGAAAAAGAGTGGAAGCGCACGGGCTGCAACGCCTTTGACGGCAAGCGCCCCATGAGCAAGCCTATGAGCTTCTGGACAGATCAGGACGTGCTGAGATTCATCGTAAACCGAGAGTTACCTATCGCAAGTGTCTACGGCGATATCGCAGCCAGCGACGGCGAGAACGACTATACGGGAACGCTGATCGACTGCAAGCTGCATTGCACGGGTTGCCAACGCACGGGATGCATGTTCTGCGGTTTCGGGGCGCACCTTGAAAAGGGCGAAAACCGCTTCGAGCGCATGAAGCGCACGCATCCGAAGCACTATGAGTTTTGCATCGGCGGCGGGGAATGGGACACGGATGGGCTA
>ULQB01078632.1_pt1 | contig 15911 bp, 10 predicted proteins | sample 1954041 | NCBI WGS metagenome assembly ULQB01 (sample SAMEA4835644, study PRJEB28245) | human gut metagenome | biome: gut microbiome; material: fecal sample | place: Denmark | collected 2008 | reverse complement strand
TTATATTGGATATTTCTGGTGGAAATTAAAATATATAAAAAGGAGGCTGCTCCTATCATCAAGAACAGCCTCCGTAAATGCTCTATGAGTTATTTCAGCCTTTTACCACCCTTGGTTCTGACCTAAATTGGGGTTAAGAGTAATCTGGCCACTGGGAATTGGATAGAGATAGTGCTTTTTGTCAAAAGTACGTTTATACGTTCCATACCCATTGATGTAATTACCATCCATTTCCACTTGTTTTTCGCTTGCGGTGTCGTTGATTAAATTAGCTCCCAAACGGATGTCGGGATTCTTTTCCGTATCTAGTTTGTCTAGTTGATGCCAGCGAATCAAATCCCAATAGCGGAAATCATTATCAAGCATCAACTCGCAACGACGTTCACGGCGGATTTCCCAAATCAGCGGGCTTACTCCCATATCGTTGTCACCTGCATCTGCTACTTTCGTTGTGATAGGCGGTAGGCCAGCACGGGCTTTCAGCTTGTTGATGGTGTTGTTCAGGTCCTCATCAGTAATGGTCCCGAGTTCGGCTTTAGCTTCTGCGTAATCAAGATAAATGACTGACAGCCAATAGAGCGGAGCTGCTGTGTAGTTCTTGCTGCCTATTTCTCGATAATTTTTGTCTATATTGACATTGTCGAATTTACATATGCCATAGCCTGTGGAAGATGTCATCGGGGTCCCTCCTGCAATACGTTGCCATTCATTACCTTGATAGCAGATTACTGAGTCTATAATTTGTCCCAAACGTTTGTCGCGTACTTCCAACAAGTTCTTTATGTTTAGATGTTCTACTCCGTCACTAATTGATATCTTCATTATGCCAGCATCTGTTGGATCGTACGATGTATTGTCAGCAGTTTTACCATCTAAAAACAGAAAGGAATCAAAAGCGTCTTTGGTGATTCCGCTTAATGTTGTACTTGTACAAGTATAGTTGATAGTAGAATGTCCGAAATAGTCTTTCTTATATTCTTTGTAGAAAATTATTTCTGAATTACCGGCCAGAGTTTCAGAATTGTATGTAGCTCGATAGCTGGCAATATCTGTGCCTAATGTATAGTCAGGCATTATCTCTTCACAGGCGTCTGCACAGGCTTGCAAGAATTTGTTGGCTCCTTCTAGGTCGGGAGCTTTCCCATTTTCGTCTTGTGTGCGATATTTGCGGAAGGTACCTTCCCACAGGCAGATGTGTGCCTTCATGGCGTTGGCCATGTTGCGTGACCATGTTGTCTGAGAGTTAATATCCTCAATGTTGTTGCACGCGAAATTGAGGTCGTCTAGAACTTTATCCATAATAGCATCGCGATCTTCACGGGCTGAGAAAAGAAGGGGGTCGTTAATGTCTGGTACATGATCGAGCCAGATACAGTCACCGAACTTGCGAACTAAATCCCAATATTGCCATGCACGCATCAGATAGGCTACTCCCATCCAATGTTTTTTGGTTGCTTGATCCATAGCGTCCGCTTTTGTTTCTAATGATTCAATCATGGCATTAGCTCGTCGGATTTCATCCCATGTAGTAGACCAATCAGAGCTTGCCGCTGGTATATTCGTGAATTTCCAGTTTTCGAAGCTTCTATTTTTTTGATCATCATTTAGCGATGTGAAATAGAAGTCTCCACTTGCGTTTCCGTTCCCATATCCTTTAAAGAGATTGTAGAAAGTATTAGCATAACCTTCTACGCTGCTTGGATTGTTCCAGAAGGTTGAACTGTCACTGAATTTGGCAAGTGGCTCTTTATTGAGCATATCTGTACAGCTGGTTAGGGAAATTGCCCCAAGTAGTAAAGCATTATATAGTAATATATATTTTTTCATATCGTGATTGATTATAGTTATATATTTGTTAGAACGTTACTTGCAAACCGAATGAAACAGTACGAGTGATAGGTGCTACACGTCCCCATACACCGTTGCCGTTGCTACCTGTATCGCTAGAGTCAATTTCAGGATCTACAGGGGCGTAGCTGTTATTGATTAGTTCGCAGAGGTTTTCGGCTGTGAAGTAGATTCGCGCTTTCTGCATAAAACATTTTTTAGTCCATACTTGAGGCAGAGTGTATCCTACGGTTAAATTTTTAAAACGAAGGTATGAACGGTCGATTAGATAGCGACTCTGTGGATAGAAGTTATTGCATCCGCTGGATATGCCAGAGACTGTACCTCCTGCAATATTCCCATTAGTTGGATCTGAGTATGGATTAGGATAAAAAGCATCTAGGTTTTCTTCTGTCCAATAGTCCATTTGATTGATATATATGCCATCTGCTCCACGTGCGAATGGTATTACAAATGCCCCGTAAGACCATTGATCCCATTTGCCTACGCCCTGGAAGTACATGTCTAAATCAATGCCCTTCCAAGAACCACCGAGGCGAAATCCATATTGGAAGCGCGGAGTGGAGTTTCCAATAACTTTTAAGTCGCCCATATCATCCTTTGTGCCATTGCCGCCATCAATAACTCCGTCTCCATTCAAATCTTTAAATTTGATGTCTCCGGGGCCGTATTGGAAGTTCCCGTTGCTAGCTAAACCGTCTTGATTGGCTACTCCTGGTGCATAACCTGTGCGGGAGCCTTCTGTGTCATAAGTGAAGTCGTCCTTGGTAAATAAGCGATCAGTCTCAAATCCGTAGATGTCGCCATATACCTTACCGCTAAAATAATCATTTAGAATGCCTGTTGGATTGTTCCAGTTGGTAACAACAGTCTTGTAATCAGATAGGTTGCCGTTTGCATATACGGTGAAGTCACCGAAGCGCTTGTTCCAGCTTACATTCAATTCCCAACCACGGGTGCGGAGTGAACCGGCATTGGTGTAAGGCTCAGTTGTTCCCAGCATATCAGGCAGGGTAACACCCGGTGCCAACATGTCCAATGTCTTGCGCTGGTACCAGTCGAATGAAACGCTCAGTTCGTTGTTCAGGAAACCCAAGTCAAGGCCGATATCGAAGGTACGGATACGCTCCCAAGTCAGTGTGCTGGAAACCAAAGACGGAGTATCGTACATGTTGACGAATGTGCCGTCACTCCCCAACCAGTATCTATTATTGCTCAGAGCATTGATGGTTGATATGAACATGTCTTCGCCAATAGCTTCGTTTCCGATTTCACCGAAAGAGGCACGGAGTTTACCGTTGCTGACAATGTTGCGCAGGTTCTCAAAATAGTTTTCCTGACTGAAGCGGTAGCCCAGTGATCCAGAGGGGAAGAATGCCCATCGGTCGCTGGCGGGGAAAGAGGATGAGCCGTCGAGACGTCCGTTCAATTCCAGTAACCAAATTTCATTCCAATTGTAGTTGATACGGCCAAAATAACCAGCCGTGGCGGAATGTATGTGATTGCCTGTTACTGTTTGGGTGCCATTAGCCAGATTGAATTCGGGTTGGTCTGGATTCAACAGGCCTTCTCTTCTGGAGCGGTGCCAGGTATATTCCTGTCCTTCTGCATTGCCACCCAGCATGATGTTGAAGTTGTGCTTGTCAGCCAAGGTAAACTCATAATTGGCGTATAGGTTGAAAGCATATGAGGTTGTTTTTTCACTCTGTTGCTGCAAATAGGTACTGGACGTTATGGTCGTCGGTGCAGACATGTTGCTCCATGTGTCGTAGCCAGATACCGGCAGACCTACCATATCTTGGAACAGGTTCTTTACATTGTAGGTGTAGTCGGCATTTACGGTCAGTCCTTTGGCAAGTTTGGCTTTGGCAAAACCGGTCATACGTACATAGTTGGTGGAAGTTTCGGTGTCGCCTGCTTGTTTCAGATACATGATCGTGTTACGCAGGTCGGTACCGTTGATGGTACCCAGCGGTTCGAAGAAGCTACCCCAACGCCACATGTACTGGTAGGGGGTACGGCGGGTATTAGGCTCGGTATACGTACGGTCGGTAAAGCTGAAGCGTCCGCCGATTTGCAACCAGTCGGTTACGTCGGAGGAGATGTTGGCATTGACGTTGTATCGTTTCAGCTTATCGGTATTGAAATTCAGCTGTCCTTCTTTCTTGTCATAGCCTACAGACAGGTAATAAGTGGTTTTGCCACTGGTGCCTTGTACGTTTACGTTATGGCTTTGAGAGGGAGCCCAGTTCTGGTACATGATGCCTACTACATCCCAGTCGGCATAGAACAAGGCTTTGCCTGTTGTCGGATCCAGGTAATAGTCGCCTACGTTGTCCATACTCTGGAAGGGTTGCATTTCGCGGTATTCGGCTTTCTTATGTCCATGCTGCTCCTGCCAGGCTTCAGCGTATGGGAGCATTTCGTCCAAGTACATACCGAACAATTCGGGGGGCGTACCAGCGCGTTCATTAACTTTAATCAAGGCTCTGAGCTGGGAGGGAACATCTGCATATTCGGGCAAGATGCTCGGAGTGCTCCATGCGAAGTTGTTGGAGTAGTTGATGGTGAATTTGTCTTTCTTCGTACCTTGTTTGGTGGTGATCAATACGACACCGAAGGCGGCACGCGAACCATAGATGGAAGTGGAAGCGGCATCCTTCAGTACAGATACGCTGGCAATATCTTGCGGATTGATAAGCGAAAGGTCGTCCAAGGGAACACCGTCGACGATAATCAAGGGATCACTTGTCTCGCTATTGCTCAGGGTACCGACACCACGGATGGTCATGCTGGGCTGTTCGTTGATACCACCTTGGGTATTCAGAATGGTCAGACCAGGAACTACACCCTGAAGGGCTTTGGTGACATCCATCTGTGGTTTGGCTTCCAAGGCCTTGTTGACGTCTACGGTCGATACGGCACCTGTTACATTAACCTTTTTCTGTGAACCGTAACCAACAACAACTATTTGTCCAGCATTTCATTGTCTTCGGCCAATACGACTCTCATCATATTGGAGGTGGCTTTTACTTCTTGGGTTTTGTAGCCGATAAAGGAAATTTGGAGGACGGCTCCTTGGCGTACGTTGAGGGTGAACTTGCCGTCTACGTCGGTCAGACTTCCGTTGGTTGTTCCTTTTTCGAGGACGTTAGCTCCGATGATGGGTTCTCCGTTTGAATCCACTACCAGACCATTGACGGTCAAGGCTTGCATCTGTTCCATCGTTTTGGGAGTCTCACTGGAAGTACTCGGAGCAGCGTTGGCTGGTCCGTTGCTTAGGAGCAGTGTGCCGCATAAGGCCACTGTCGTGAGAAGTTTACCTCTGGAGGTAAATTTCAATAGTTTGTGATCTTCAGTCATAAAAGAAAAGATTTTAAAATGGTTTGACAATGTAGTTGACGCTGATTGGAGAATGGCCTTTGCTTTATATAGGGAAGCGAAGGGTAGCAGTCGTGTAGGTATTCTGCGAGGCAGATTTCCTTTGCGTCTGAAAATCAATGAGGTGAAAATTTTGGGTTCATAGGCATCTCTTTTTCAATGTTGATATCTAAAAAGTTGTTTACAAAGCAAAAATGTTTCGTTCTGTTTTGGAAAGATTATTTTGCTTTCTTTATCACAAAGATATATTATTTTTGGGAAAAAGAATAAAAACTATACATTTTTAATGTTTAGGCATCGTTTTTTGTATTCTATAACATATTAGATTCGAAAAGGTTTTCTCTTGACTGGAGGGTCGGCAGGAGGTGATTGTTTGTGTTTGTCGGGTTTATGGGAAATATTTAGCCTTCTTCCACTTCAATATTCATGGCATGGTATTCAATCAGTCCGTTGATGGGGGTCTCCTCAATGACTTGCAGATTGATGTCGAATTCTTGGGCGACATAGCGCAGGAGGTCGGCATAGTGGTAGGCCAGCGAACCGACGAAACGCACGGGGTAACTATGGTAGTCGTACTGGCAGACGCAGCGGGTGAAGAAGTTGCGCAGGTTGCCGGTTATCAGGTCGTAGACGTAGTCGTTGTCCAGGTAGTCGGCCAGGAAATAGGAGAGGGTGCCGAGGAAGCGGTTGGGGAAAGGACGGTTGTAGACAGACTCCATCACTTCGTTGGCATTGATACGGAATTTCTCGTAAAAGTCGTTGGTCACGTCCTTGGGGGCAAGCCCTTTCAGTACGTCAGACAGAAACAGTTTCCCCATGACGGCGCCACTGCCTTCGTCTCCTAATATATAGCCGCCGGCCTTGACGTTCTTCACAATGATTTTGCCGTCGTAGAAGCAGGAGTTGGAGCCGGTACCCAGGATACAGGCAATGCCGGCATCGCATTGGAAGAGTCCGCGGGCGGCTGCCAGCAGGTCGCTTTCCACTTGGATAGGGGTCTTGAACTGGGCAACAAGCGATGCGCCTACGATGTTTTTCTTTTCGTGGGACGTGCAGCCGGCGCCATAGAAATAGACTTGTTCCAGCTTCTTTTTGAAAAATAGCTCGGGCAGCCCCAGCCGTACACTTCGGCTGATTTCACGACGGGTCTGGAAGAACGGGTTGAGCCCTTCGGTAAAGGCTCTTTGTATCAGGGTGTTGTCCTCTACCAAGGCCCATTCAGTGCGTGTGGAACCGCTTTCGGCTATTAGTTTCATGGCATGCTGTTTTTGTATTTCCGTACAAATATATAGATTTTTTTAGAAATTATCACAGATGGGGCAGATTTAACTTTTCCTGTTGTCTGTCCCATCTGTGGTGAGAGGTGAGTATGAGGGGAAAGTCCTCTCCAGATGTCAGAGGGCGTTTTCCTTGATCAGATACTCGGCAATCTGTACGGCGTTCAGCGCAGCACCCTTCTTGATTTGGTCGCCTACAATCCAGAAGGTCAGTCCGCAATCGTTGGTCAGGTCCTTGCGGATGCGGCCTACGTAGACGGGGTCTTTGCCGGCCAGGAAGAGGGGCATGGGGTATTCCTTTTCGGCGGGGTTGTCCATCAGCACCAGTCCTTCGCCTTTGCTGAAGGCTTCGCGGGCTTCTTCTACCGATACGGGGCGTTCAGTTTCCACCCAGATGCTTTCTGAGTGGGAGCGCAGGGCGGGCACGCGGACGCAGGTGGCGCTCACTTTGACGTCGGAGTGCATGATTTTGCGCGTCTCGTTATACATCTTCATCTCTTCCTTCGTATAGCCGTTGTCGGTGAAGACGTCGATCTGCGGGATGAGGTTGAAGGCCAGCTGGTAGGCAAACTTCTCGACGGTGACAGGCTCGCCGGCCAGCACCTGGCGGTATTGGGTGTACAGCTCCTCCATGGCGGCGGCTCCGGCACCGCTGGCTGCCTGATAGGTGGCTACGTGTACGGTCTTGATGTGCGAAAGCTGTTCGATGGCTTTCAGGGCAACTACCATCTGGATGGTGGTGCAGTTGGGGTTGGCGATGATGCCGCGCGGACGGTCCTTGGCGTCGGCGGCGTTGACTTCGGGCACTACCAGGGGTACGTCGGTGTCCATGCGGAAGGCGCTGGAGTTGTCTATCATCACGGCTCCGTATTTGGTGATGGTCTCGGCGAACTCTTTCGATGTGCCTGCGCCTGCGGAAGTGAAAGCGATGTCCACACCTTTAAAGTCATCGTTGTGCTGCAAGAGTTTGACCTCGATCTGTTTGCCGCGGAAGGTATATTTGGTACCGGCGCTGCGTTTAGAACCGAACAAAACTAACTCGTCCAACGGAAAATTTCTTTCATCGAGCACACGCAGGAATTCTTGTCCCACGGCTCCGCTTGCTCCAACAATTGCTACTTTCATTTCTTTTTCTTTGTTTTAAGTGGTTTGTAAAAAAGTCAATTCAAGGCGCAAATTTACAACATTCTGCGATTATAACGGCAGAAGTCGTTTTTATTTTTTGATAAAAACACACCTTGCTTGTAGGGACTTCTGGCGGCGGGTGACGGAAAGCATTGCTTTCGTCCTCGGAAAACGTTGCTTTCGCCTTCGGAAAGCATCGCTTTCCATCAAAGAAAAGAGGGCATTTTCCTGAAAGTAGGTAGAGCGGGTGGTGGCAAATGAAAAGTTTTTTTGCTATTTTTGCACAAGAATTTAAAATGACGCAAGCCTATGGAATGGTTAGACTTCAGTTTGAAACTTCCCGTAACTGACCCTACATGGATTTTCCTCCTTGTACTGCTCATTATTTTGTTTGCGCCCATCCTGCTGACCAAGTTGCGCATCCCCCACATCATCGGCATGATTCTGGCGGGGCTGGCCATCGGCGAGCATGGGTTCAACATCCTGGTGCGCGACAGCAGTTTCGAGCTTTTCGGCAAGGTTGGTGTCTATTATATCATGTTTCTGGCGGGGTTGGAGATGAACATGGCCGACTTTAAGAAGAACCGCGGCAAGGCGGTAGTTCTGGGGCTGCTGGCCTTCATCATCCCCATTGGCATCGGTATGGTGACCAATGTCCTGCTGCTGGAGTACAGCCTCGTGACGTCCATCCTGCTGGCCAGTATGTATGCCTCGCACACGCTGGTGGCCTATCCCATCGTAATCCGTTACGGCATCTCGCGCCATCGGAGCGTAAGCATTGCCGTGGGCGGTACGGCCGTCACCGACACGCTGACGCTGCTCGTGCTGGCCGTCATCAGCGGTGTCTTCAAGGGCGAGGCGGGAGGCTTCTTCTGGATATGGCTGGTGGTGCGCTTCGTGGTGCTGGCCTTGCTCATCATGTATCTTCTGCCGCGCATCGGGCGCTGGTTCTTCCGCCGCTACGATGACAATGTGATGCAATACATCTTCGTCCTGGCCATGGTGTTCCTCGGCGCGGGGCTGATGGAGCTCATCGGCATGGAGGGCATTCTGGGCGCCTTCCTCGTGGGCTTGGTGCTGAACCGTCTCATACCTCATGTGTCGCCGCTGATGAGCCACCTGGAGTTTGTGGGCAATGCCTTGTTCATCCCTTATTTCCTGATAGGCGTGGGCATGCTGATTGACGTCCACGTCATTTTCGGCGGGGGCGATGCCCTGAAGGTGGCGGGCGTGATGATTGTGGTGGCGCTGGTGGGCAAGTGGATTGCTTCGTGGCTGACGCAGAAGATCTACCGCATGTCGGTGCTCGAACGCGAGCTGATGTTCGGCTTGAGCAATGCACAGGCGGCGGCCACGCTGGCGGCTGTGCTGGTGGGCTACAACATCATCCTGCCCGACGGCAGCCGTCTGCTCAACGAAGACGTGCTCAACGGCACGGTGCTCCTCATCCTGGTCACCTGCATCGTCAGCTCCTTCACCACCGAGCGGGCGGCACGCAAGATAGCCATGGGCGAGGCCCATCCCGAGGAAGACCGCTCGCGCGAACCCGAAAAGATACTGATACCTGTGGCCAACCCCAATACAATCGAGTACCTGATGAACCTGGCACTTGTCATCCGTGACCCCAAGCAGAAGGACAACCTGCTGGCCCTGAACGTCATCAACGACCATTCGGGCACCGATGCCCTGGAGCAGCAGGGCAAGCGCTACCTGGAGCGTGCGGGCAAGATTACGGCTTCGGCCGGCGTGAAGCTGAAGTGCATCAGCCGCTATGACCTGAACATTGCCGCCGGCATCATCCATACGGCTCGCGAGCATGGGGCTACGGATGTCATCATCGGCCTCCACTGGAAGGTGAACATCGTGGATTCCTTCTTCGGCATGCTCACCGAGAACCTGCTGAAGGGACTCCATCGCGAGGTGATGGTGGCCCGCTTCCTGATACCCATCAATACCCTGCGCCGCATCATCGTGGCCGTGCCGCCCAAAGCCGAGTACGAGGCCGGCTTCCAGAAGTGGGTGGAGCACTTCTGCCGCATGGGCAGTACGTTGGGATGCCGCGTCCACTTCTTTGCCAACGAACAGACGGGCAACCTGCTCCAGGCATTGGTGCAGAAGAAGCACAGCGATACGCTGACCGAGTTCTCCCGCCTTGACGAATGGGAAGACCTCTTGCTCTTGACCGGTCAGGTGAACTACGACCACCTGCTGGTAGTCATCAGTGCCCGCCGCGGCTCCATCTCCTACGACAGCTCGTTCGAGAAGCTGCCCGGCCAGTTGGGGCGCTACTTCACGAACAACTGTCTCATTGTGCTCTATCCCGACCAGCTGGGCGATCCGCAGGAAGCCCTTTCCTTCTCCAATCCGCAAGGCAGCAACGAGAGTCAGCACTACGAGAAGGTGGGCCGGTGGTTCTATAAATGGTTTAAAAAGGAAAGCTGATGGAAGACTGGAAACAACGTACACGCCTGCTGCTGGGCGAAGAGAAGAGCGAACGCTTGCGCCAGGCCCATGTGCTGGTGGTAGGCGTAGGAGGTGTGGGAGCCTATGCGGCCGAAATGCTTTGCCGTGCGGGGGTGGGGCGTCTGACGCTGGTCGATGCCGACACCGTCCAGCCCACCAACATCAACCGCCAGCTCCCGGCCCTGCACTCCACGCTAGGGCAGCCCAAGGTCGAAGTCCTTGCCGCCCGCTTCCGCGACATCAACCCCGAGGTGGAGCTCACCGTCCTGCCCGTTTTCCTCAAGGACGAGAACATCCCCCAGCTGCTCGATGCCGCCCGCTACGACTTTGTGGTCGATGCCATCGACACCCTGGCGCCTAAGTGCCACCTGATAGCCGAGGCCCTGAGGCGGCGCATCAAGATTGTATCCAGCATGGGAGCGGGTGCCAAGAGCGACATCACGCAGATACGCTTTGCCGACATCTGGGACACCTACCATTGCGGCCTGAGCAAGGCTGTGCGCAAGCGGTTGCAGAAGATGGGCATCCGTCACAAACTCCCCGTCGTGTTCAGCACCGAGCAGGCCGACCCCAAGGCCGTGCTGCTGACCGACGACGAACGAAACAAGAAATCGACCTGCGGCACGGTGAGCTACATGCCCGCTGTCTTCGGCTGCTACTTGGCGGAGTACGTCATCCGCCGGCTATAATAATAAGGAAAGAAGTTATGATACGACTCGAACAGATAACCAAGAGCTTCGGTAGCCTGCAAGTGTTGCGTGGCATCGACCTCGAGATACAGAAGGGCGAAGTGGTGAGCATCGTCGGCCCCAGCGGTGCCGGCAAGACCACGTTGCTTCAGATAATGGGTACCCTCGACCGCCCCGATACGGGTACGGTTTGCATCGACGGCGTGCGTGTTGACGGGCTGAAGGAGCGTGAGCTCTCCGCCTTCCGCAACCGCCGCATCGGTTTCGTCTTTCAGTTTCATCAGCTCCTGCCCGAGTTTACGGCCTTGGAGAATGTCATGATACCCGCCTTCATTGCCGGGCAGGGGCGTCACGAAGCCCAGGCTTCCGCCCTCGAGATGCTGACGATGATGGGCCTTGCCGACCGTGCCTCGCACAAGCCCAACGAACTTTCTGGCGGGGAGAAGCAGCGTGTCGCCGTGGCGCGTGCCCTTATCAATCATCCGGCCGTCGTGTTGGCCGACGAGCCTTCGGGCAGCCTTGACACCCATAACAAGGCCGAACTGCACCAGCTCTTCTTTGACCTGCGCGACCGTCTGGGGCAGACGTTCGTCATTGTGACCCACGACGAGAGTCTGGCTTCCATTACCGACCGTACCATCCATCTGAAGGATGGGGAAGTCGTGGCGGATACGGCGTCTGCTATCTGAGGGTAATGGGACTTTGCTTCGAATATCACTTCCTTTGATTAGAAATCGTACCTGAAAACTTTCACCACAGATTACCCGGATTTTCACAGATTGCTCGATTGGTTCATTTAATTATCAAGTATCGTCTGTGTTAATCTGAGTAATCTGTGCTTTAAGAGCATTCTGCCAATTTGTCGTTTTTGTAAGATATCTTTTTTGTAAGATATCTTTATCCCCTTCGTCCGATTTACCTTTCCGTCTTCTTAGAACTCTTTCCCGGCGTCCTATGGGAATGTTTGAAACCAAGGGGCCTTATGTTTGAAACATTCACCCCTTATGTTTGAAACATTCGCCCTTTGGGGTTTAAACCTGGGAAAGAGGGCAGGAAAAAACTATTTGGCTCCCGGTCGGATTTGTGTAAATATTATTGATTTAGTCGAAACTTAGGTAGTGATTGATCCGCTCCAAGTCTTCGCGTGTAAACTCCTCATAGAGAACGAAGGGTTTGAGGCTTTTCAGAGGGCCATGTTTGCGTCGGTATTCTACCAGTGCTTTGGCTTGGTAGAAGTTGAGATAAGGATGGCGGCGCAGGCGGTCTACACTGGTGTGGTTGACGGGGATGCGACGGATGGCGGTGGTGTCGAGACGAAACCAGTCGGTCAGTTGTCGGTAGTCGAGGTTGATTTCTTCCAACTGGCTGAGGCTGTAGAAGCCGCCCAGTTTTTGTCGGTATCCACTGATGAGGCGTGCGATACCGCTTCCAATGCCGGGTATCTTTTTCAGTTCGGTGGTATCGGCACGGTTCAGGTCGACCAGAGTGCCGGGAGCGTATTTCAGAGGCACTGCCTGCCGGAGGCTGTCCTTGCGTCGGTCGGCCAGGAAGAGGGAGCGACGGCGGGCGACGGTATCGGTTGCGGGGATGCGGATGTAAGGCTGCAAGGTGGCATATTGTTCTTCCGTCAGGCCGTATATCTTGCGGAAGTCCTCCACCCGACGGAAGACACCGCCCTTTTTGCGATAACGCAGAATGTTGCGGGCCATCCAGGCGGGGAGGCCCAGTTGTCGGAATGTGGCGGAGTCGGCCGTATTGGGATTGAAGGGAGCAAGTATGGGAGGCGTGTCGCGTTCTTCTTTCCATGCTGTGTAGCGGAACTTGCGGCTCTCCTTTTCATTCTTTTCTTTTTCGCGGATGGAAGCGACGAAGGCTTGATATTCTTCCATCGCCTGTTGTTGCTTCTGTAGGTCAGCAGAAGAGCAGGTCTCCTCCGATTTCAAGTGGACATAGACTTCCCCTCCCAGGAAGAGGAGAAGGGAAATGGCAAGTAACACCAGAATGCCTCGTCTTTCCTCTCGGGAGTAATAGAAAAAATCACTGAACCACTTTCGCATGAGCCGTATTCCTTATTTCAAGAATCCCAGTTCGTTGATGAAGATGAAGCCGATGCCTATCGGGGCGATGTACTTCAACAGGAACAACCAGGTCCGGTAGATGGCTTTCGGCAGCGTTCCGTTGTTACTTACCTCTTCCCACACGATGCGCTTGTCCAGATACCAGCCGGTGAAGATGGCAATGAAGAAACCGCCTAATGGGAGCATGATCTTGGCCGTCACGAAGTCGAACAGGTCGAACAGGGTCAGGCCGAAAATCGTCAGTTCCTTACCCACACCCAGTGAGAGTGAACAGAGCACGCCGAGCACCGTGCAGCCCGCCGTCACCAGCTTGGCGGCGCGTCCGCGGGTCAGGTTGAACTCCTCATGCAGGTAGGCCGTCACCACTTCGTGCAGGGAGATGGTCGACGTCAGTGCGGCCAGGGCCAGGAGAACATAGAACATGATGGACAGGATGACTGCCAGCCAAGGCAGGTTGCCGAAGGCCTGCTGGAAGACGTTGGGCAGCGTGATGAACAGCAGGCTGGGGCCTGCGTCGGGCTGAATGCCTACCGAGAAGGCAGCGGGGAAGATAATGAATCCAGCCAGAATGGCCACCATGGTGTCTATCCAGCCCACGTTGAGTGCCGTTTTGGTCAGATTGGTGTCGTTGCGGAAGTAGGAGGCGTAGGTGCAGAGGCACCCCATGCCCAGGGAGAGCGAGAAGAAAGCCTGCCCCATGGCACCCAGCAGTACGTTTCCGTTCACCTTGCTGAAGTCGGGCTTCAGCAGGAATTCGATGCCGGCTCCTGCGCCCGGCAATGATATGGAGCAGACGGCCAGGACGATGAGCAGGATGAACAGCATTGGCATCATGATTTTGGCCGACTTCTCGATGCCCCGCTCCACACCTTTCACGATGATGAAGTGGGTCATCAGCATGAAGACAATCATCCAGAGGGCAGGTCGCCATGGATTGGATACAAAGCCGTTGAACGAGGCGATGAAATCGTTGGCCGACTGGCCGGCAAAGGCATTTGTGGCGGCCTGTACGATGTATTCCAGCGTCCAGCCTGCCACGACCGAATAGTAGCCCAGTATCAGGAAGCCGGCCAGTACGCCCATGCGCCCCACCCAGCGCCACTGCGTGCCGGGGGCCAGTATCCGATATGCGCCTGCCGTGTTGGCACGCGAATGCCGTCCGATGGAAAATTCGGCTACCATGATGGGGATGCCGAAGAAAAGGACACACCCCAAATAGATAAGGATGAAGGCGGCTCCACCGTGATTGCCCGTCTCAAAAGGAAAGCGCCAGATATTGCCTAGCCCTACGGCCGACCCTGCCGAAGCCAGGATGACGCCCAGCTTGCTTCCGAAGTTTGCTCTGTTGTTCTTTGTCATAAATCGTGGTTTATTCTTGCAGATTGTTACTAATACCGGTTGAATTGTGCAAATATAGAAAATGTTCCGTACATTTGCATCTCGTATTGAAATATATTTGATTATGCTGTATTACATCCGTAAATATCCTGTTTCACTCCTGATTATTCTGGTCGTGATTTATTTGTCGTTCTTCAAGCCTCCCAAGACGGAGATGGAGTCCATCCCCGGCATCGACAAGGTGGTGCATGTGTGCATGTACTTCGGCATGTCGGGTATGTTGTGGCTGGAATTCATGCGGGCGCATAAAAAAGCACGCGTGCCGATGTGGCACGCGTGGTTGGGGGCCTGGCTCTGCCCTGTCTTGTTCAGCGGGGCGGTGGAGCTGCTTCAGGCGTATTGTACGACCTATCGGGGTGGCGATTGGTGGGACTTTGCCGCCAATACTACGGGAGCTACGCTGGCATCGCTCATTGGCTGGTATTGGATGAGGCGTCATATCTCTTTATAAATATTCGACGATGCTGCTCAACCGCACGCCGTTCGACCCCTTGATGAGGATGGTCTTGCCGGCGGGCTTCTGCTGCTTCAGGGCTTCGATGAGGGCGGGAGCGTCGGCATACGTCTCGTAGGAGTGGCGCGTGGCGGCAAACTGGCTGCCTACCAGGATGACACGCTCGAAGCCGCATTCCTCCAGGTAATCCACAATCTTCTGATGCTCCTCGGCGCTGTCGGCGCCCAGCTCGCGCATGTCGCCCAGTATGGCTACTTTGTGCGCCGCCTCCATCTGGCGGAAGTTGGTCAGCGAGGCCATCATGCTGGTGGGGTTGGCGTTGTAGGCATCGATGATGAGGGTGTTGTCGGCTGTTCTTTTCAGTTGCGAGCGGTTGTTTTGGGGTGCATATTCCGTCAGAGCCTGGTCTGTCAGGGCAGCGTCCACGTCGAAGTAGGTGCCAAGTGTGACAGCGGCCAGGGCATTGGGCAGGTTGTAGCTGCCTATCAGTTGGGTTTGTACGCGATGCGTTTCCGTTTCTCCCCGTTTCTTCCATTCGAAGGCGAGGAAAGGCGAGCAGCCGGTCAGCCGGCCGCGGATGTCGTTGTCGGATCCTTCGCCGTAGGTCACGTGGGGCAGGCCTGCGGCCATCTTTGTCAGATAGGGGTTGTCGGCATGCAGGAAGACGACGGGAGCGGGCAGCGTGCGCAGCCAGTCGTAAAGCTCGCCCTTGGTGCGCATCACGCCTTCGAACGAACCGAAGCCTTCGAGGTGTGCCTTTCCCACGTTTGTGATGAGGCCCATGTCGGGCTCGGCTATCTCCACCAGCTCGCGGATGTCGCCCGGATGGCTGGCGCCCATCTCGACGACGGCCAGTTCGTGTTCGGGCTTGAGGCGGAGCAGGGTGAGGGGCACGCCGATGTGGTTGTTCAGGTTGCCTTCCGTGTAGAGCAGGCGGTATCGGCGGCTCAGCACGGCGGCTATCAGTTCCTTGGTCGTGGTCTTGCCGTTGGTGCCGGTGATGCCGATGATGCGTGTACCCAGCTGGCGGCGGTGATGGCGGGCCAGGCGCTGGAGCGTCAGCAGGCAGTTGTCGGTCAGCAGGTAGCGTTCGTCGCCCGGCACGAGGTATTCGGCTTCGTCGATGACGGCGTAGGCACATCCGCTTTCCAATGCCTTGGCGGCAAAGGCGTTGCCGTTGAACGTGTCTCCTTTTAGG
>ULQB01023161.1_pt1 | contig 16464 bp, 10 predicted proteins | sample 1954041 | NCBI WGS metagenome assembly ULQB01 (sample SAMEA4835644, study PRJEB28245) | human gut metagenome | biome: gut microbiome; material: fecal sample | place: Denmark | collected 2008 | reverse complement strand
CCGCCTGCCGATGCTCCGGCAGGAAGGCGAACGGTCACTGGCCGATTTCGTTCCGCCTAAGGAATATGGGTTCGAGTCGCCTATGGGGATGTTCGCGATTTCCGTGCGCACCGAATCACATCCATCCGGATGCGACTGTCCGGCTTGCGGCACGGAATACGGGCCGATGCTTACCAGGGCCGTACGGCTGACTCTCGCGGAGGCGGCGTCAGAATGGCTGAGCAGGCATATTCATAAAGAATTGCCATCAGAGTTCAGCGGGGCGAAGGTCATCAAGCCTGCGGCGGGGTATTCAAGTTGCCCGGACCACACGCTCAAGCGGGATATTCTTAGGTTGCTGCCTGAATCAGAGAGGCTTGGCATCACGCTGCTGGACAGTTGCGCTATGATTCCGGACGCCAGCATCTGCGGGCTTATATTCATTCATCCGGAGGCCACCTATCCCGAAATCCGCCGCGTCAGCCAGAAGGCTATTGATGAATATGCCCGCAGGCGTGGTATGTCAGATTCCGAGAAGGCACGCTTCCTGGGACATCTGCTTTAGTACGCCATGTTCCACATGGCATTCTGGGCCGCTCCGCTCTTGGAGGCGTCCATCTTGCCGAAGTTCCATGTGAAGGAGAGGATGATCCTGCGGCCGAGCACATTGGTGTAGGAGTTCTGGACGTAATCATCCTGCACGGTACGCATCAGTGACCTTGCGCTGTCGAGCAAGTCCTGAGCGGTAAGGGTGATATTGAAAGACTTTATGTTCTTTCCGACACTGAAATTCCAGCGGACATAGTCATCATTATAACCGGAACCATAACCTCGCAGGATTCTATAGGAGAAATCAGACTGGAACTCAAACTCGTGAGGTGATGTGTAGGATGGACTTATGCTCAAGAATGTCTCCCAATAGTTTGTGTTCGCTCTTGAATCCAGAGAGTATCTGGATCTTGAATTGTTGACCGCAGGGGCGAGTTGCACGGAAAATCGTTCCAGATTCAATGTTAACTCAATACTCAAATCAGTTCTGAGGATCCTGGTCAAGCTTTCCTGGAACCCGCTTTGACCGGAATAGAAGCGATCCCCGGAAGCGTCGCCCCAGAAATTATCCATAAAACCGGTGTAGTCGAAAGAGTCAAGGTCAATTCCGTCAAGCGAGCCTTTGCTTTGGTAACTGACGGATCTGTTGATCGCAAGTCCACCACTAACAGAGAGTTGCAGTTTTCCATCCTTAGACAACGGAGTGAAGAAATTGAAGTCAGTGCTGCAAGTATAGGACGGCTTCCTCGTGTTCACCGGAATCGAATATCTGACGCTGTTCTCATCAAACCAAATGGCTGACACCTGCGAATTGGAGGAATAATCTCCGAACAGCCATCCATTGAACCGGGCTTTCCCCCAAGAGCCCCTGTAGGTGGTGGTCACAGATTCTTTTGTAACCGGTTTAAGGTAAATGTTTCCGGCCGTGATCCTTGTCGGATTGACAATGTTGAATGTCGGCACAATGCTGGCGGAAGAAGGCCTAGCCGTTCTGCTGGACAGTCTGAAATACACATTGTTGTTCTTGTCGGAATATCTCACGTTCACGAAAGGCGAAAGCGTTGTCTGCCACTCGTCCACTCCGGTTTTGGTGTCAAGCCCGAAAGAGCGGGCGTAGTTCTCGTTCTTGTAGAGCCTTGCCTGACCACCGAACTGCACGTTGGTCTTTCCCTTGTTGTACTGAGCCAGAATCTGCCCCACATTGGAGAAATAGTAGTTGTCCGACACAGACGAGTAGTAGTCGTTGGCCGATCCGTCAGCATTGGACGCGTCACTGGTTGACTTCCTTACACTATAGCGCGAGCTCAATGTCGCGGACAGCGCCCAGTTCTTGCCGAACGGCTCGACGTATTTGAGCGATCCGCCTATGTCACTGTAACTGCCGTCCTTGTCGTAAATCAGATCACGAATGTCCTCTTTGCCTGAAGAAGCGAACGTTGTTTTTGAATATTCTGTCGATTTTCCGTCATTCGCACTCAAAGTGTAGTCAAGATCAAGGGTCAACGCGCGTTTATCTTTGCCGAGTTTCTTGATTCCGGCGCTCAAATCACCTCCGGTGGAGATTCCACTCTTCTTTGAAAATGTGTTTGACACCGAACGGTTTCTCTCCACACCTTCCATAAGCGACTGTGTGTTGCCAGTGGAAGTGTTGTTGTAGTCATACCAGGAAAAGTATGGCTCAAAGTAAAGTGATGTCTTCTTCCTGTTTTTCTTTTTGAACTCGGCGCGCACACTGAACTTGTCCAGATTGCCGTTCTCAACCTCGCCTGAAGTGTCGAAAAGGTCGCCATCCTCCTTGAATGAAGTCCGGTCAGTCCTCGAACGCTTGTCCACGTTCTCTGATGAGTAAACAACCGAAGCATCTGTGGTGAAGCCTTTTATCACATCCGAGTTCAAGTTCGTCCCCACCTGCCATCTTCTGTGCATGCCATTGTACGGCAACGACGGGACATCGCTCTCATTACCGTCATACATGACCAGCATCCCGGATCCGGGAGCCATGAAGTTGTAGCCGTTGGCTATGGTCGTGAGCTGGTTCCTCTCGCCGTAGGCCGAGACCATCGCGGAGCCGCTGAAGAGCAGATCCTTCCTTTCCTTGAATCCGTTGTCATCCTTGCCTGAAGCAGTCGTTCCTCCCGAGAGTTTGGCGTTGCCGAACCATCCGCTCTTATATTCCTCCTTCAACTCCACATCCATCACCTTCTCCTTGTCCCCCTTGATGCCGGTGAACTCTGCGGACTCGGACTCCTTGTCGATGACCTTCACCTTGTCAACGATCCGGGCCGGAAGGTTGTCGAGAGTGGCCTTGTTGTCCCCAAGGAAAAACGTTCTGCCTCCGACCGTGATCTTGCTTACCTCCTTGCCGTTGACCTTGACGGTTCCGTCCTCGCCTACCTCCACGCCGGGCATCTTCTTCAGCAGATCCGCAAGGTTGTCATTCGACATCACCCTGAACGAGGAGGCGTTGTAGACGAGGGTGTCCCCTTTCATCTCCATCGGAGTCCCGACCGCGGAGACAGACGCCGCCTTCAGCATCTTGTCGTCCGGTCTCATCAGGATCGTCTTCGCGTCATAGTTGCCACGGACATAAATCTTCTTATAGACAGGTCTGTAGCCGAGATATTCAATGCAAAGCAGATGCTCTCCTTTCGCCACTTTCTTCAACTCAGCCTTGCCGAGCGTGTCCGTCAGGGCGAAACTGGTGATGACCGTGTCCTTAGGATGCCTGAGATACGCCGAAGCGAACGCGATAGGCTCCCGCGTCAGCGAGTCAAGGACCTGCGCCTTCACCGTGAATGAAGTGCGTCCGAACATATCTTCAGATATGGCGATCTGAGCATCAAGCCTGGCTGTAAAAGACGCGGCGAAAAGCAAGGCGAGCGCGATGTATATTCCTTTCATCTAATTAAGCGGTAACAGAAATAACCCTCTATTTATGAATATGAACGCTTATTTGACGGGGATGCTGCGGCCCGGTTTTCCGAAACTCAATTTGGCCTCAACCTCGCGGATGTCGTCATCCGAGAACTTGATGGTCCATTTCGGCATCGTCATCAGTTCGAAAAGCGCGGCCTCGGTCATCGGAGCCGTGTAACGTATGCGGATGCATGGCTCCAGATCATCGTTAAGGGTGAGATATGTTCCCAGAACCCCTTCATGGGAGGACAGATGGTTGCTGAGGAATGGCATCCCTCTCTTCACTATAGGCTTCTCGTAGTTGCGGTCAACAATCTCGTACCACCACTGGGCCGTGTCAAGATTGGTTTCACGGGCATACTCAGCGGCGAACTGGTCGAACATCATCCTTAGGTAGTCTGGAGTGGAGATCATGGTGCTTCCCTTCTCCAAACGGATGAACTTGAATCCGAGATCCATCGTCTTGACCCCGCCGCCGTGAACCGGCATCTCAAGGGTCTTCTTCTCGACAATATTCTTAAACCACGCCTCGTCCAGATCCTCGTCAGGCGCCATGTACACTTTGACGATGAGAGGGCACTCGTAGATGGACTCCAGACCGAATATCTTCTTTTCCGTGAGTCTCATCTGCATTCCGAGGTAGTTGAGGTCGAGTTTGTCGAACATCTTTTCCGTCCTGATGGTCACGCACTTGAGCGAGTCGTATTGCTCCGGCTCCAGGCTGTTGACCCTGAACTTGGAAGGGACGAAGATCAGAGCCTCGACCTTCGCGGCGTCGATGGCGTTGGCGTCATAGGTGACCACGACCGTGTGGCTTCCGACGAATGTCCTGACTCCATGGACTCCCGCCACCTTCTCCATCCTGGCCTTGAAGGCCATCGAACTGCCGAAGCACTTGACCGACTTGAGGCCTTCCATCCTGACCGTCTCCAGTTTCATTCCCGGTTCTATCCCCCACTTCTCGTCGATTGTAGGCACCTCGAACTTTCCTCCGATGATGAACGCTATGGCGACAGCCACGACAGTCAGTACCGCAGGAATATACTTGGCTGACTTGCAGCGTTTTCCATCAACCTCCTTTCTTACGCCGACACTGAGGGCGCCAAGAGGGCAGGAGGCGACACACTCGCCGCAAAGGGTGCAGTCAACAGAATTGACCTTGCCTTCAAATGACGGGACATCAATATTATAAGGACAGTTCTTCTGGCAGAGACGGCAGTTGCCTTTGCATTTGCCGTTGTCGATAACCACGCCGAGCAGCTGCGGCTTTGGCCTTCCGCAAAGGATCTCCAGCAGGTAACCGAGCAGACACATGGCTCCAAGCAGCCAGACCCAAGGCAGCTGTAGTCCGAGAAGGCCAAGAATCCACCACACACCCACCAGCACAACCATCCACACCCAGAATTTGAGGGAGTTGCAGATCGCTCCGAGCGGGCAGATGTACTTGCACCAGAACCTGTCCACAAAAGACCGGGGATAAGCACAAGCGCCAACGCGGCGACGGACATCCAAAGCGTGATCTCACCCTTGAATCCCGTGGCCGTGGCGTAGTACGGGTCGAAATTCTTGCAGAAGAGCTCGCTTGCGGTCAATGTCATGTAGAAGGTGATGAACAGAAGCACGTACTTCACGATCCTCAGCACCTTGTCGGCGACACTGCGCTCATTGATGTTGAAGGCGTTGAACCCGATGGCCTGCCTGAGTTTCTTCAGAAGATCCTCCACCGTTCCGACGGGACAAAGATAGCCGCAGAACAGCTTGCCGAGAAGCACGACTGCCGCCGCGAGGACAACACCCATCGCGATCTGCATGCTTGTCATCGAGCAAGGCAATGAACCGTTGGCGAAATAGGTTCCCAATGCCTCCAGGCCGCCGAAAGGGCAGTATTTTTCCGGATCCGGAGCATTCATGTCAGTGAACACGAGCGAAGCGAGTCCGCTCAAGAAGAAAACCAGCAGCGCCAGCACTCCCCACTGGAGAAGGTACTTCGGCCAATTGGACTTGAAGGTAGATTTCTTAGCCATATCAATGTGTCATTTATCGTCACGGACATCGTACCTTTCGGCACTCATCTCTAATTTTGCGAATATACAATTAAAATCCTTCAAAACACACATTTCCGAAGCTAAATAATCATTAAGCTTACTAAATTATGGCAAATCAACAGAACGAACGCAAAACCGGACAATCGGGCGCGATCCTGCATCATATATTCGGGAATAATTTGGAATATCGACTTAATTTCCTACATTTGCCCGCTACATTTAATAACACTATTTTTAGATAGCTTATGTTCAAGATTCTTGAAAGAGTGATGCTGACTCCAAACATCTGCAAGATGGTGGTGTCGGCTCCAAGGATTGCCGAGGCCGCCAAACCTGGGCAGTTCCTGATTGTCCGCTCCGACGAAAAGGGCGAACGCATACCACTTACCATCAGTGACTACGACAGGGAGAACGGCACGGTGACCATCGTCACCCAGCTCATAGGAGCGTCATCGGCCGCGATCATCTCCAAGGCCGAAGGCGAGTTCTTCAGCGATGTCGTGGGACCTCTGGGCAACCCTTCCGCCTTCGTTGACAAGACGGATGAGGAGCTGAAAGGCCAAAGGTACATATTCATCGCCGGCGGTGTCGGCACCGCTCCGGTCTACCCTCAGGCTAAATGGCTGCACGAGAGAGGCATAGCGGTCGATGTCATCATCGGAGCGAAGACCAAGGATCTTCTTATCTACAAGGAAGAGCTGGCCTCCGCCTGTGACAACCTTTACCTTTGCACTGACGACGGTTCGGAAGGATTCCACGGAATGGTTACCGGCCTGCTTGAGAAACTGGTCAATGAGGGTAAGGAATATACCCAGGCAGTGTCAATCGGTCCTATGATCATGATGAAGTTCTGCACCCTGACCTGCAAGAAACTCGGCATCCCTGAGGACGTGAGCCTGAACATGCTGATGGTGGACGGCACGGGGATGTGCGGTGCATGCCGCGTGACCGTGGCCGGAAAAGTGAAGTTCGCATGCGTGGACGGTCCTGAGTTCAACGGCTACGACGTTGATTTCGACGAGGCCATGAGGCGTCTCGGACAATACAGGCCCGAGGAGACGGATGTTAAATCTAAAATGGGAATATAATGGCACAGAGAATACCAAGAGTACCGGTACGCGAGCAGGATCCGAAGGTACGCGCGCATAATTTCGAAGAGGTCTGCTACGGCTACAACCTTGAGGAAGCCACGACAGAGGCCACACGCTGTCTCCATTGCAAGAATCCCCGCTGTGTGCAGGCCTGCCCTGTCAGCGTGAAGATTCCTGAATTCATCGCCAAGGTGGCCGCAGGTGACATCGCCGGAGCCGCCGCCATCATCGCCGAGGACTCCTCCCTTCCGGCCGTCTGCGGACGTGTCTGCCCGCAGGAGAGCCAGTGCGAGGGCAGCTGCATCCTCGGTGTCAAGGGTGAGCCGGTGGCCATCGGCAAACTGGAGAGGTTTGTGGCCGACTACTCTGCCACGACCGGCGCCAATCCTGTCGAGGCGCCAGCCGCTCCGACCCCTGGCCGCGCGAAGGTTGCCATCATCGGTTCCGGACCTGCAGGCCTGGCCTGCGCATCCGACCTGGCCAAGAAAGGCTACGATGTCACGATCTTCGAAGCCCTCCACAAGGCCGGCGGTGTGTTGGAATATGGCATCCCTGAGTTCAGGCTTCCTAAGGACACCGTCCTCAAGCGCGAGATCGACGCTGTCAAGGCGCTCGGAGTCAAAATAGAGACCGATGTGATTGTCGGAAGGACGGTCACCATCGACCAGTTGATGGACAAGGAAGGCTACAAGGCCGTGTTCGTCGGCACGGGAGCCGGTCTGCCGAAATTCATGGGCATTCCTGGCGAGAATCTCAACGGGGTTTTCTCCGCCAATGAGTTCCTGACGAGAAACAACCTTATGAAGGCTTTCCGCGAGGACTATCTCACCCCGATCCACGCCGGGAAGAAGTGCTGTGTCGTCGGTGGAGGAAACGTGGCGATGGATGCCGCGAGAACAGCCCTGAGGCTTGGCGCCGACACCACCATAGTCTATCGTCGTACCGAGAACGAGCTTCCTGCAAGAAAGGAGGAGGTACATCACGCCAAGGAAGAGGGCATTGACTTCCAGATGCTTACCAACCCGGTTGAGATTCTCGGTGACGAGAAGGGCTGGGTAAGGGCGATCAAGTGCATCAAGATGGAGCTCGGTGAGCCTGACGCAAGCGGCCGCCGCTCCCCTGTCCCGATTCCGGGATCCGAGTTCGAGATCCCGACTGAGACCGTGATCATGGCTCTTGGAACTGCTCCGAATCCGTTGATCGTCAACACGACGAAGGGACTTCAGGCCACACGTCGTGGCGGGCTTGAGGCTGATGCCGAAGGCCGCACGACCAGAGAGGGCATATTCGCCGGCGGTGATGCCGTCACCGGTGCCGCGACAGTGATCCTCGCGATGGGTGCGGGGCGCAAGGCAGCGGCGGCGATTGATGAATATCTCAGTTCCAAGTAACTGAGATATACTTCACCCCCAGTCCCTACGGGACAGCCCCGGTGGGGCACGGGGAAAGGATTCCCCGAATCCCCTTCGGTCGCTACGCGCTTCGCGCACGATTCATCCAACCCCCAGTCACTCCGTGACAGCCCCGGTGGGGCACGGGGAAAGGATTCCCCGAATCCCCTTCGGTCGCTACGCTCCAATTACCTATATTCTTAAGTAATCATATTTTTAGGAATTAGAATAGGGACCAACTGCAATAATCCCCTTCGGGTGATCCTTCCCGCGAAAGCGGGTTCCCTCCCTCTTCGGGAGCCAAAGTCACCCAAAGGGGATTATTACCAGTTAAACTTACATATTCATTAATTATCCGCAGCCAATATATTGACGGCCACCATCTCACAATTTCACATATTCAGAAATAATTGCTAAATTCGCACTCGGATTGTCTGAAAGACTTTATGTTGAGGAAATTGTCCATAGTGCCGATCTTTCTGGCGATGATGATGATGACGCTGGCGACTGTGCTGCCGCATCATCACCATCAGACAATGATCTGCATTGTGGAGGAAGTCTGCGGGATGGACGGGTGCTGCGATGACGAGCACACGCACCATTCGGACACCAACCACAACCAGGACGAAAGCCACTGCGTGGCGCACAAGCAGTACTGCCCGTCGGAAAGGCTGCACATTGACAATCAAGATTTTGGCATTGACGCCGGCGACATGTTCCCGATCCTTGCCATTCTCTCCAACCTACTGACCATCACCTCCGAAAGCACCGCTAATGAATATGCTTCCGGGGATCTCATACCATCTATCGCACCGCCATTGGTCTCTTCAATGGCTCCCAACGCCCCGCCCGTCGCTGCGTAACATTCAGTCCACCATCTTGGTTCCGCATCAAGTGCGATAAGCGCAAATTACTGAATGTTAACCGGTTGCAAATCCCTGCCCGGCTAAATCGGAGGGCAGGACTTACGAATATACTGATTATCAACACAGTACGGGAAACAGCCATTTTTACGGAATGACCATCCGTGCGATGTGATAAGCGTCAAACGGAGGCAATAATGCTAATTAACAGGTCGGGACGCGTACAATGAATAGAGAGAGGCGGAATCAGCCTATTCAATAATTTTAGGATATTTATAACTCAAATATTCACTTAAAAACATATATTCACTTAAAATGAAGAAAACGATAATAACGTTGATGGCATTCTGCGCTATTTTGGCAGGGTGCGGTAACCATTCAAATCACGGGGATCACAATCACGATCACGAGGCTGAGGCTCACGAGGAGCACGAGCACGGGCATAACCATAGTGGCGAGGCCTGCAAGGGGCATAACCACGAACACGAACACAGCCACGGTGAGGCTGACGGGCACGAGGACGGTCACGGGCACGATGGCGAGATCGAGGTGAGCCTTGAGCGCCAGAAAACATTCGGAATCACGACCGACACTGTAGCCGTGGGTGATTTCAATGAGGTGATCCACACAAGCGGACAGATTCTATCCGCTATGGGAGACGAGATGACCGTAGTGGCGAAAAGTTCCGGAGTCGTCAGCTTCGGGAAACTGGCAGAGGGCTCGGCCGTAGGTAAAGGCTCACTGATCGCGACAATCTCATCCAAGGAACTCGGTGGCGGAGACCAGCTTGCTAAGGTAAAAGCCGCATACGAGGCAGCGAAGAAAGAATATGAACGAGACATTCAACTGAGCAAGGACAACATTGTCAGCGAAAGCCATTTGGATCAAAGCAAACTGGCATACGAACAGGCCAAGGCAGAGTACGATGCACTGGCTTCCGGCACATCCAAGGATGGTAACGTCAGCGTCACTTCCCCGCTTGGCGGATTCATCAAGAAACTCAACGTCAGCCAGGGTGACTATGTCGAGACCGGAACCCCGATCGCGGTTGTCAGCCAGAACAGAAGGTTGAGGCTCCGCGCCGATGTCTCCGAGAAATACTACGGACTCATCAGCGGAATCAAGGACGCCAACTTCTCAACATCCTACAGCGACGAGACCTACAATATGAAGGCTTTGAACGGCCGGTTGGTCGGCTACGGAAAGGCCTCTGACGGAGACTATTATATTCCTGTGACATTCGAGTTCGACAACAAGGGAGACCTTATTGCGGGATCCTATGTGAATGTCTATCTGAAATCATCCTCGTCCTCAAGGGCCATAAGCGTTCCGGTCGGAGCGGTGGTCGAGGATCAGGGAGTTTACTACGTTTTCGTGCAGAATGACGAGACCGGCTTCCTCAAACGCGAGGTCAAACTCGGACAGTCTGACGGGCAGAGAGTCCTGATAAAGAGCGGATTGAACGAAGGCGATGTTGTTGTGGCCACAGGTGCCATCCAGGTGAAACTCGCTTCCGTAACAGCCGTTCCGGCAGGTCACACACACAGTCATTAGGCCTATGGAACAGCTCAAACACGAAAACGGACTGTTGAACGGAATCATCCGGTTCTCACTCAACAACCGAATGGTGATCCTTGTGATCGCCGCACTCTGCCTCGTAGCGGGGATATATTCAACAATGCACACTGAAGTCGATGTGTTCCCGGATCTGAACGCGCCGACTGTGGTCGTGATGACGGAAGCAGAAGGGATGGCTCCGGAAGAGGTCGAAAGACTCGTCACTTTCCCTATCGAGACCGCCGTCAACGGTGCGACAAACGTGCGCCGCGTACGCTCGTCATCCGCAACCGGATTCTCTATCGTCAACATCGAATTCGACTGGGGAACAGACATTTACAAAGCCCGCCAGATCGTCTCCGAGAAAATAGCGATGGTCGGTGCTGACCTTCCAGAGAATGTCGGCAACCCGACTCTCGGACCTCAGGCCTCAATCCTCGGCGAGCTGATGATCATCGGCCTGACCGCCGACACGACCTCTATGCAGGACCTTCGCACGATCGCTGACTGGACGATCAGGCCAAGACTCCTCTCGACCGGCGGCGTTGCCCAAGTCGCGGTGATGGGCGGAGACATCAAGGAATATCAGATCCTGATGGACCCAGGCAAGATGCGCCGTCACGGAGTCTCGATGGACGAGGTCATCTACGCCGTCAAAGGAATGAACCAGAACGCCTCCGGCGGCACTCTCTATGAATATGGCAATGAATATATCGTCCGTGGCCTCCTGTCCACCAACGACATAGACGAACTGAAAAAGGCTGTGGTGAAGACCTCGGAAAACGGTTTGCCGATCACATTGGACGCAATCGCTGACGTGCGTATCGGCCCCAAGACTCCGGTTCTCGGCGTGGCCTCCAACGACGGCAAGCCTGCCGTGCTGCTGACCGTGACCAAACAGCCGAACACCAACACTTTGGCTCTCACCGGAAGGCTTGACAACGCACTTGGCGAGCTCAAGGCGAACCTCCCGGCTGACGTTAAGATCAACTCACAGATTTTCCGCCAGTCCAGGTTCATCGACAGTTCGATCGACAACGTGAAGAAGTCCTTGATCGAGGGTGCGATATTCGTGATAATCGTGCTGTTCATATTCCTGATGAACTGGCGCACCACCATCATCTCCCTCATCTCAATCCCGCTTTCCATCGTCTTCTCTTTGCTGGCGATCCGTTGGATGGGACTGACGATCAACACGATGAGCCTCGGCGGAATCGCCATCGCCATAGGTTCGCTTGTGGACGACTCGATTGTGGACGTGGAGAATGTGTTCAAGCGATTGCGGCAGAACCGAGAAAAACCTGAAAATGAGCGGGAGAGCGTAATCAAAGTTGTTTACGAGGCCTCGAAAGAGGTCCGTATGCCGATGCTTAACTCAACGCTCATCATCATCGCGAGCTTCCTGCCTCTCTTCTTCCTCTCCGGAATGGAAGGAAGGATGCTCAAGCCGCTGGGAATCACGTTCATCATCTCCCTGATGGCATCCACGCTTGTGGCACTGACTGTCACACCTGTCCTTAGCTCATTCCTTCTCGGCTCACAGAACAGCGACAAGACCGGCAAGGAACCGACTCTGGTACGCTGGCTCAAGAAGTACTATGAAAAGGCCCTCAACTGGTCTGTAGGACACAAAAAGAGTTTACTCATCGGCGTCGGAGCGCTGCTTGCGGCTGCTGTGGTGATGTTCTTCACCCTCGGCGGAAGCTTCCTCCCGGCCTTCAACGAAGGCTCGTTCACAATCTCCATCAGCACTGTTCCTGGAATATCCTTGGAGGAGTCTGACCGTATGGGCCGCACGGCGGAGGAGCTCCTGCTCAGCATCCCGGAGATCAAGACCGTGGGTCGTAAGACAGGCCGGGCGGAACTCGATGAACACGCATTCGGAGTGAACAGTTCTGAGTTTGAATGCCCGTTCGAGCTTGGTAAGAAAACCAGAAAGCAGTTGACCGAAGAGGTACGTCAGAAATTAGCCGTGCTTCCTGGAGTGAACATTGAGATCGGAGGTCCTATCTCTCACAGAATCGATGCGATGCTCTCCGGAACAAAGGCCAACATCGCCATAAAGTTGTTCGGCTCGGATCTCAACAAGATGTACGAGATCGGCCAGAAGATCAAGACATCAATCTCTGGTGTGGAAGGCATCGCTGACATCAATGTGGAGCAGCAGGTCGAAAGGCCGGAGCTGAACATCACCCCGAAGCGCGAGATGCTTGCCCGTTACGGAATATCCCTGCCGGAGTTCGCCGAAGTAGTGAGGGTGATGATGGAAGGCGAAGTCGTTTCGACAGTCTATGAGGGCAACCGCTCGTTCGACCTCACGTTGAAAGTCAATGATGACGCACGCTCAAGCATCGAGAGGATTTCCGATCTGACCATAGACACCGGTGACGGCAAGAAGGTTCCACTGTCCTATGTGGCCGACATCAAGTCATCAGCCGGACCGAACACTATCAACCGCGAGAACGTCAGCCGTAAGCTGGTCGTTTCCTGCAACGCCACCGGTGGAGAACTCGCCAAGGCCGTCGGAGCCATCCGAGAGAAGATAGCCGAGAACATCGAACTCCCTGAAGGTTACCATATTGAATACGGTGGACAGTTCGAGAGCGAGGAAAGGGCATCCAAGACCATCGCCCTCGTGAGCATATTCAGTATATTCATCATCTTCATGCTTCTGTACGGGGAGTTCAAAAACATCTCGCAGTCGCTCGTGGTGCTGCTGAATCTGCCGCTGGCGCTCATCGGAGGGGTATTCGCCATATTCTTCACCGACGGGATCCTGAGCATTCCGGCCATCATCGGCTTCATCTCGCTGTTCGGCATCGCGACCCGCAACGGCATGCTGCTGATCGACCGGTACAACGTGCTCGCATCGGAGGGACATTCGCGCGAGGAGGCTGTGATGATCGGCTCGCTGGACAGGCTGAACCCGATTCTTATGACCGCCATCACTTCCGCGCTGGCACTGCTTCCGCTCGCGCTTGGCGGCGACCTGCCCGGCAATGAGATCCAGTCCCCTATGGCTAAGGTGATCCTCGGCGGACTATTCTCCTCCACCCTGCTGAACGGGTTCGTCGTGCCGGTGATCTATCTCATCAACTCCAAGTCCAAGAAACATGGCTGATGAAAAATCATCGTCACACACTCAATTGGTCGCTGAACCCGTCGAGGCGAGCCAACCAAAACTACAAGAATAACAGTAATATTTTAATATGAAACACCGTAATATTAATAAGTTATTATTAACTATTTATATATGTGCAGGAAGCACCTTTGCGGTCTACGCACAGACCTCCACAGAAGCCGTCCTCCGGCAAATAGAGACAAACAATCCGCAGTTGAAAGCCGCAGCCGCTGAAGTGGAAGCCGAGAAACTGGCCAACCGTGCAGACGCATTGCTGGAGAACCCGGAGTTCGAGTTCAACTACCTGTGGGGAGCCGACGGCATCGGCAACAGACGTGACTTCCGCGTTACCCAAGCGTTCGATGCAGCCACTCTGACCGGTATGAAATCCAGACAAGTAGCCGGACAGAACGAACTTGCCACACTGCAATACAAAGCCGAGAGGCTTAACGTGCTACTCGAAGCCAAGCAAGCCTGCATCGATCTCATCTACTACAACGCCCTTAAAGCCGAACTGGACACTCATCTGGCACAGGCACAGACTCTCGTGTCGTCTTTTGAGAAAAGGCTGAAAGCCGGTGGAGCCAATGTCCTCGACCTCAACAAGGCCAAGGTGCATCTGACAAGCGTACGTGGCCAGATCTCACAAGTAGAAGTTGAGCGTCAGACCCTGCTGGCGAAACTGAAGAGCCTCAACGGTGGGAACGACATCGCTCTTGAAGATTCCGCCTACGGCCTTTCAGACAACTTGCCATCCGATTTCGATTCGTGGTACGAGTCGGCGTCGCAGAAAAATCCAGTCCTGCAATATGTCCGTCAGGAGGTTACTGTAGGCAAAAAACAGTTGTCCATCGACAAGACTGCCTGGGTACCTGAACTGACCGTCGGCTATATGAGCGAGCTCACGACATCAGACAAGTTTCGAGGCGTGACAGTGGGTGTGAATATTCCTCTGTGGAGCAACGCCAACAAAGTGAAGCAGTCCCGCGCGAAGATCGCCGCCGCAGAATCCCGCAAGGCTGCCGCAGAGCAGCAGTTCTATTTCGACCTTCTGGTCCAGTACAACCGCGCCGCCAGCCTCAAGGAGAACTCCGAACTGATGCGCGCCTCCCTAAACGAGACCGACAGCCGTGACTACCTGCTGACAGCCCAGTCCCGAGGCGAGATCTCGATGATTGAATATCTCGTCGAGACCGACCAGTACTATGAAGCCCTGGAGCAGACCCTCGCCGCCGAGCGAGACTACCACCAAGCCCTCGCCCAGCTGAACGCTGTGGAGCTTTAGCCTGTTTTAGCCGATGCACAGCCACGAACTTGGCACATCGACATCTGACGTTGCGCGGCTGCTCGAATTCTTCTCGTGGCACCTAACCAACTAATAATGAGCATCAAAAGGTATCTCGTGGTCCAATTTCATGTACCACGAGATATTTCATTATATTGACAATCAAGGCATTATCTGCCACGCCAACGAAGCAAGTGTTGCCGTGGCACTCAACAGATTGAATATCAAGCACAATGACTGTCTCGTGGTTCAATTTCATATACCACGAGACAGCTCTCTTACTTGATAATCAACAGATTATCCGCCAAGACATAAATTACATTTTGAAGTCTGAGTTGAATTGTCTAAATTGCAAGCGATTAAATTGACCAGTGACTGAATATGAGTCGCCGTGAACCAGCCTCAGATGATCGCTTATGATGAGGCTCTTTTAAACACTTACTAAACTAATGACTATGATAGGGTCGAGATGCGGGAGCCATCAGGGAAACACTGTGGCACACATATTCCAAAGGGCACGGAATGGATTCGTTGTGTTCTACAACGTCAAAGATTCACTGTTTTTCATCACATCATTTTGTATTATCGCCCGACGGCATGGTGTCAAGGTGTTGGCACTATGCCTGATGTACAATCATGTTCACATTCTGCTGGACACAGATGACAAAGAATCTATAAGACTGTTCATCAAGGAACTGATGTCGTACTTCTGCAAATCATACAACCGCAGGTATGGGCTTTCCGGAGTGCTGTTCGATAGCTACGGTGTGTCGTTGAAGAAAGGAGACAAAGCCATCAGGACTGCGTTGGCTTACGTCAACAACAACCCGGTCGAAGATCACATCTGCGGAAAAGCCGAGGAGTGGCGATGGAACTTTCTGGCATATTCGGACTCTGACCACCCATATTCAGAGAAGGTCAATTTAGGCATTGCATCAAGAAGGCTGAGGAGAGCGGTGGCCAAAGTGAAGTACCTGCATGCGACCGAAAGACCTTTGACATACGAAGTGCTTGACAACCTCTTCGACTCGCTTGCCATAAAAGAAAAACAACAACTGGTGGACCTGATAATCAATGAATATGCAATCGTTGATTTCCGCCAGGCCATCAGTTTTTATGGCGATTACGACAAGATGCTTATAGCATTCGCCAGCAACACTGGAAGTGAATACGAGATCAGCGAGCCTTTTGACTCGCATTCCGGTCAGGCATACCGGAAAATGGCGGACTATCTGGCCAGGGACAACAGGTTCAAATCAATCGGCGAGGTGATCAATCTCCCATTAGGAAAGTTAGTGGAATATTTAGACGAACTTGTCAGCCAATGTGGCGTCAGGCAATGCCACGCGATGAAGTTCCTGCACATTATCCAGAATCGCCTTGGCACCTAAATACTTGATAATGTGCAAAATAAACTTTCTCGTGGTTATCATTTAGGAACCACGAGAAAGCCTTTTTAATTAATAATCAATACATTATCTGCCAAGCCCTCCGAAAAAGCTCGTTTGGACTGTGATGTCTCAGCTTGAAATAATAATCCAAATCTGCGATCTTGGCTAGATGAAAGGCTGTGCGCTCCAGCGAAGCTACTCCGCGGCGGCGATGCACTCGAGTCCCTTGTTTAGAGAGACGGTAATCCTATTCATTGGAACCAGCGAAGCTACTCC
>ULQB01037597.1_pt1 | contig 16756 bp, 18 predicted proteins | sample 1954041 | NCBI WGS metagenome assembly ULQB01 (sample SAMEA4835644, study PRJEB28245) | human gut metagenome | biome: gut microbiome; material: fecal sample | place: Denmark | collected 2008 | reverse complement strand
CCCTTCAGAGAAGGATTGATATAAAGATCGGCTTCCGCCATATTCTTCCGGTATTTGGTCTGCCCCATCATACCAATGAGCTGTTCTACAACAGCAGAAGGCGATTTCAGCTCCTCCTTCTTCTTCCACCCGGTACTCAAATCCACGCAGATAATCACATCCGCTCCCATTTCCTTTGCCACATCAACTGGCAGATTGTTCAAGGCGCCGCCATCCACCAGCATCTTCCCTTTCCATTCTACCGAAGCAAACACGCCCGGTATCGACATGCTGGCACGCATCGCCATAGGCAAAGAACCCGACGAAAACACCACTTCCTTGCCGTCTACCAAATCTACTGCCACGCAACGGAAAGGGATGGGTAAGTTGGAGAAATCATCTACCTGATGATAACCCACAGTGAGTTTAGAGAAAAGGTTAAAGATGTTCTGTCCCTTCACATAACCTGTTGGCAACGAAACCTTCCTTTCCTTGGAAAGAGGAATATGAACGATATATTTCTCTCTTTCTTCTTTAGAAAGGAATGTCTCTGATTTCCTTTTCACCTGATCGCTCAGCAGAAAAAGCCAGTCCTGGTTGCGGTAAAGACTGTCGATATCCGCAGCATCATAGCCGATGGCATAGAGTCCACCCACGATGGCACCGATACTGGTTCCGGCAATATAATCAATGGGGATGTCCGCCTCTTCCAGCACCTTGAGCACACCCACTTCGGCAGCCCCCTTGGCGCCACCTCCACCCAAAACGAGTCCCACCTTCTTACGTGGCTGCAGGGATTGCGGAGATTGCGATGCTTGCTGGGCTTGTGAGGATATATGATCCAAGAAGCCGAGCAAGAACAACAAACATAATATCATTCTTTTATGTACCATCATATTGCTCAGGGTTTTAATGAATAACTGACACGGCAAAGATACGAAGAAAGAATGGAAACCGCAAGAAAATCTACAAGAAAATGGCATAGAACGCTGAAATTTAATGGATTATGCGGATAATCTTCCCACTCCATCAGAATAAGTCCAGTTGTAGATTTCATCCTCGATAAAGTCGTCCGAAGCCTACCTGCTGAACTTCGATGCCCACAACATTCTCGTTACTATTATCAATGTACAGATGGAAGGAGATAACAAGATGGTAAAAGAGAAGCAAGAGGTGGTCCACAAAGCAAGAAGGCAATCTCAAGTGAACTTAATCACTTTTGATTGCCTTCTTTTTTTATCATTAATCGTAAAGTAATATTCTGATTCTATTTTTCGCTTCCTGAGAAAATCTTGATGCGCTGTTCCTCAGAAAGCTTGCAGATAAGGAGCGTACCATCTTCCTCGGCTACGATATAACCGTCAAGTCCCTGGATGACTACCCTCTTCTCGTTCATCGTATGGATGATGTTGTTCCTGGATTCTATCATCTCGATGTTACTTCCTATCAAGGCATTGCCGTTGAGATCCGTATGGCTCTGTGACAGCAGACTGCCCCAGGTGCCCAGGTCGCTCCATCCGAAATCAGCAGGCATCACGAAAATCTCCTCTGCCTTCTCCATGATGGCATAGTCTACCGAGATACTCTCACATTCCGGATAACAGCGATCTACCTCTTCCTGCTCCTTGTCGGTGCCATAGATGCTTCTCATGCTCTCGAAAATCTTGGCGCTGGCAGGCTGGTAAACGCGGAAAGCATTTACGATGGTGGAAGCACTCATCACGAAGATGCCGGCATTCCAGAAGAAACTCTTATCCTTGATATATTCTGTAGCTGTAGCCAGATCAGGCTTCTCCTTAAACTGGTCTACGCGGAATATTTCCCTATTTCTTGCAGAAGGCGTACTCAGGTCTGCCTGTATATAGCCATAGCCTGTCTCAGGACGGTTAGGCTTCATACCCAGCGTTACGATACTGTCGGTCTCGCTTGTAAATTTCATGGCAGAAGTAATCACTCTTCTGAACTCATTACCATTAGTAACAATATGATCGGATGGAGTTACCACGATATTGGCATGTGGATCCTTCTCCTTGATTCGCCAACTGATATAAGCGATGCAAGGAGCAGTATTTCTGCGACATGGTTCCTGCAGAATATTGCCTTCTGGTATCTCAGGCAACTGCTCACGGACCAAGGCTGCATATTTCTTGTTGGTAACAACCCACACGTTATCTGGATCGCAAACCCCTTCAAAACGGTCGAAGGTGAGCTGCAACAAGGTTCGTCCCGTTCCTAGAACATCGATAAATTGCTTTGGCTTTTCAATGGTACTCATAGGCCAGAATCTACTGCCTACTCCCCCTGCCATTATTACTAAATGATTATTTTTATGAGCCATAATTTAAAAATATATTTTAATAATGGGCAAAGGTACTAAAAATTATCTGTATAAACGAAAAAAAGGATGGAAAAAAACTTCCATCCTTTATTATTTGTCATATTCTGATTGATTTATATCAAAAACTACTGATTTGCTTCCTATAAAAAACCAGCAGATATCTTCTCAGAATCCTAAGATATACCGTTTAGAGCTTTGCCAATTCTGCCTTCCAGTTAGCATAAGCCTCGAGATATGCCTGACGGTTAGCCTCATCCGGTTCGATGACAGCCAGCTTCTTCAGGGTTGCAAAAGCTTCGTCATGATCCTTGTAGATACCAGCTCCGATACCTGCACCCTTGGCTGCACCGGCACTACCATCTGTCTCGTAGAGTTCGATGGTGGCTCCGCTTACGCCTGCCAATGTATCTCTGAACAATGGACTGAGGAACATGTTTGCCTTTCCGGCATGGATTTTCTTGATGTCCATACCCATCTGCTGCATGATTTCCATACCGTAGCAGAAACTGAATACGATACCTTCCTGGGCTGCACGTACGATGTGAGCACGGTTGTGCTTGGTGAAACTCAAGCCACGTACAGAACAACCTACTTCTCTGTTTTCCAATACGCGCTCGGCACCATTTCCGAATGGAATAATCTTTACACCGTCGCTACCGATTGGCACACTGGCTGCCAGGTCGTTCATATCGGCATAGCTGACGTCTGGAGTTACATTGCGATGAACCCAGGCATTCAGGATACCGGTACCATTGATGCAGAGCAATACGCCGAGACGGTCAAGCTCTGTTGTATAGTTAACATGTGCAAAGGTATTCACACGGCTCTTAGGATCGTAGTTCACATCACCGAGCACACCGTATACGACACCAGATGTACCCGCAGTACTTGCAATTTCGCCTGGGTTGAATACGTTGAGGCTGACAGCATTGTTAGGCTGGTCGCCGGCACGGTAAGAGATAGGAGTACCCTCCTTCAGTCCGAGTTCATCGGCAGCAGCCTTGCAAACTACGCTCTGTACAGAGAATGTAGGGGCAATGTCGGCAATCATACTCTCATCAAATCCGAAGTAATCGAGCAGGAACTTGGCAGGCTTCTTAGCTTTAAAGTCCCACATCATACCCTCAGAAAGACCGCTGATGGTAGTCTTCACCTCACCGGAAAGTTTCATGGCGAGATAGTCGCCAGGCAGCATGATCTTATCAATCTTGTCGAAGAGCTCCGGTTCGTTTTCCTTGACCCACGCCAGCTTTGAGGCGGTAAAGTTACCTGGAGAGTTGAGCAGGTTGCGCAGACAGAGGTCTTCGCCCAGCTCACGGAAAGCCTTCTCGCCATAAGGTACGGCACGGGAGTCGCACCAGATGATAGATGGGCGCAACACCTGCTGGTTCTTGTCAACGCAAACCAATCCGTGCATCTGATAAGAGATACCGATAGCGAGGATGTCCTCACCCTTGGCACCGCATTCGGCCATGATTTTCTTCAGCGCCAGCTTGGCATTATCCCACCACATCTGTGGGTCCTGCTCAGCCCATCCTGCCTTCACCGCCATGATAGGCGCCTCATGGTCTGGATAGAACGCAGACGCTACAATTTCACCGTTGTCAACATCGGTAAGAGATGCCTTTACCGAACTTGAACCTACATCAAAGCCTAATAAATATCTTCTAGCCATAATTAGTCAGTTTTTTATATGTTGTTATAAATTATTGTTCTTTATTTCTTCATATAATACGTTCAGGATTCCGATTCCCCCTAATAAAAGTAGATGTTTTTTTATTTTTCTATCAATAATCGCCAAATAAGTCATTACTGCTATAGCTTTTTCCCTTTTCAGTATCCGAAGCCTCCCCATTCAATTCAGCCGTGGCAGAAGAAGAAAAATCGAGCATGAGCTGCTGCACCTGTGCAGCCTTGAAATTGATATGATATATTCCATATCCCTTTCCTTTATCAATGAGCGAATTCGGATCTTTGGCGCATCGGGTGAGATATTGTGTAACATAGGCATGCACATCCTTGTAATTCAATGGTGTGAAGATTGAATTACAGGAATTATAAACGTGGCGGGCAATTTTCTCCAGTTTGAGACCATTACTTCCCGCAGCCATCAATACTCTGAATATCTCTTGATCTATAGACATGGTTATTGTAATAATGAAGTTTTTAAGACGCAATAAAGAGCAAACAACGTCAAGTGAAGAAAAAGACTGTGCAAGGCGTTTTTGCGTAAGGGACTCCTCTTGAACAAAGGTCGATTAGCATAAAGCAAAAAAAGCCGCGGCATTCTTCATGAAAAGAAAACCGCGGCTCCTTGAGATTCGTTATTTAAGCGAGAGCAACCTTGTTGTCCTCGTCCTTAATCTTACCCTCTTTGAAGAGCCAACCGAGGCCAAGGATAGTATCCTCTGTGCTAATGCCAGCAGCCTTAGCAATTTCTGCAACAGCCAATGGCTTCTCTGCAGCTGCAAGAGCCTGATAAACATCACCAGCACGGAAGCCAGCGTTTTCTGCGTTCAAGTAAAGAACGTCCTTCTTTGCAGCAGTTGTCTTCTTTGCAACTGGAGCCTTCTTTGTAGCTGTCTTCTTGGCAGCTGTCTTTGTTGTTGATTTCTTTTCTACCATGATTTTAGTAAACAATTATTGTCTCTATAATAGCACTGTTCTGATGCCTTTCTGTTCGGCGCAACCAGTCACCAGAAAGTGCCCTTGCTTTAGCATTATTAAACACTTTACAGCGTTCTCTTTTATTTTTATACTGCAAAATTATAACATTTTTTTTAGATTATCAACTTTTTATTGAAAAAAATGACGTATAATAAATAAAAGCGCAGCATTTCTTGACATACATCAAGACAATACTACGCTTTTTTGCTTATTTTCAGCGATTTAACTGAAATATTAATCCTTTAAGTCTAACTTGATTTCCAACTCATCGAGCTGCTTTGGATCCAACTCTGATGGTGCATCAAGCATCACGTCACGACCTGAATTGTTCTTAGGGAATGCGATGCAGTCGCGGATGCTGTCGAGACCAGCCAAGATGCTGACGAAGCGGTCGAGACCGAAAGCAAGACCTGCGTGAGGTGGTGCTCCATACTTGAAGGCATTCATCAGGAAGCCGAACTGAGCCTCTGCACGCTCTGGTGTGAAGCCGAGAACCTCGAACATCTTCTCCTGCAGCTTGGTGTCGTGAATACGGAGAGAACCGCCACCCACTTCGATACCATTGCAGACGAAGTCGTATGCCTTGGCACGAACCTGCTCAGGATGCTCATCCAGCAATGGGATATCGTCTGGATTTGGCATAGTGAACGGATGGTGTGTAGCCATCAGGCGCTGCTCCTCGTCGCTCCACTCGAAGAGAGGGAAGTCAACGATCCAAAGACACTTGAATACGTTCTTGTCGCGCAAGCCAAGGCGCTCACCCATCTCAAGTCGCAGAGAGCAGAGCTGTATGCGGGTCTTGTTGGCATTATCGCCACTCAGAATCAATACCAGGTCACCATCCTTGGCACCCATCACGGTTTTGATTTCAGCCAACTCCTCTGGAGTATAGAACTTGTCGATGCTACTCTTGATGGTACCATCTGCATTATACTTAATGTAAACCAATCCCTTGGCACCTACCTGTGGACGCTTCACGAAGTCGGTCAGTTCATTGAGCTGCTTGCGGCTATAGTCAGCACATCCCGGAACGCAGATACCACCGATATACTTAGCCTCTTCGAATACAGCAAAGATGCCCTTGCCCTTGAAAGCTTCCTTGAGCTCTACAAACTCCATGCCGAAGCGCAAGTCTGGCTTATCGCTACCGTAGCGGCGCATAGCATCGTGCCATGTCATCTGCTCCAACTTAGGCAATTCTACGCCACGGATTTCCTTGAACAGGTGGCGAGCCATCTCTTCGAAAAGATTAATCACATCATCCTGGTCTACGAAACTCATCTCGCAGTCAATCTGTGTAAACTCTGGCTGTCTGTCAGCACGGAGGTCCTCATCACGGAAGCACTTGGCAATCTGGAAGTAGCGGTCGAAACCCGCTACCATCAGGAGCTGCTTCAGGGTCTGAGGGCTCTGAGGAAGTGCATAGAACTGTCCTGGGTTCATACGGGAAGGAACCACGAAGTCGCGGGCACCCTCTGGAGTACTACCGATGAGGATAGGAGTCTCAACCTCCATGAAGTTCTGGCTGTCGAGGAAGTTACGGATGAGGATGCACATACGGTGGCGCAACTCCAAGTTCTTGCGTACGGCTGGGCGACGCAAGTCGAGGTAACGATACTTCATACGGATATCATCACCACCATCAGTATTATCTTCGATAGTGAAAGGAGGAGTCTGGCTCTGAGAGAGCACGTTGAGTTCCTTCACCAGGATTTCGATATCACCGGTATCCATCTTAGGATTCTTGCTCTGTCGCTCGCTTACTGTACCCTTGATCTGGATGCAGTATTCACGACCCAGCTTGTTAGCTGCATCGCACAAGTCCTTGTTATCGGCCTCATTGAAGACCAACTGTGTGATACCATAACGGTCGCGCAAGTCAACGAATGTCATACCACCCATCTTTCTTGTGCGCTGTACCCATCCGGCAAGAGTTACCTCTTTGCCAGCATCAGAGAGGCGAAGCTCTCCACAAGTATTACTTCTGTACATACCTTTATATTATATATATTTATTTACTACAATGTGCAAAGTTACGACAAAAAGAGGAGAAAACAAAAAAAAATCGCGAAAATATTATAAAATAATACCTTCGCGACCTTATTCTATGATAAACGAACTATCTATTTGCATCATTCCTGCCCATTTGTGCATCTTGCGGAATCTTATTTCTATCCAAGACGAAATATTATTTGTGCATCTTGCGGAATGCCTGTCTGTGGAATTTCTCCTCTGCCCTGATAACGCTCAACACCTTGTATGCGGGCAGCACGGTCATGAAGCGTGCATGATATTCCTGCTGCAGCTGCTTCAGCTGGATGTCTATCTCATCCTGTCTGCGGATTGCCTCTTCACACGCCTCGTTGTCCTTAGAATTGATGTGTCTGAACCGGCGCATCTCATCAAAGAGCATGCGCATCTTCTTGCCCATCTGTCGATACATCGGGAAGAATTTAGCCGATTCGCATGGCGTCAGGGCTGCATTGGTAGCGATGAACTGCTCCAGATCTGCCTGAAACTTCTGCGGGTCGAATGCAGGATGCTTTTTGCCATGCTGAGCCTGGACGCCTGTAATGCCCATCATCAGCATAACCATCAAGATGATGATTCTATGTTGGAAATTCCATTTCATATCTTTAATTATTGTTTATTTCATCTGATTCCGTAACCTAAACGTTACTATCTTAGTTTTCTGCTATCAATGATGCATAGATAGCCTCATTGTCTATCATCGCATAGTCTGCCATCTCATTGAAAGCGGCATCATCGCTGCTCACGGTTTTCTGTTCGTGCTTCTTCGCATGAGCCACCATCTTGCTGTCGCCTTCATGCTGCAAAGTCCAGAACGTACCACCACCCAGCAGGGCTGCAACAGCGACGGCTGCGGCTATCTTGCGCAATGGCATCTTCTGCCAGAGCGTCTGACGGCTGCGTATGTCGATGACACGAACCTCCTGTTCTGGCAAATTCTCCATGATTTTCTCGGTAAGATGATCGAAGTAACCATCTGGAACCTTGAAAGGATTCTGCTTGCCGAAACGTTCTTTCAATATGTTTTCTTCTCTTGTCATATTCTTCTACCTTTACATCTTTTTTATTATTGACGGATTCAACCTCAAAAGGTTTAATATTTCTGTAAGAATTCTGTTATTTTCTTCACTGCCAGGTGATAGGAAGCCTTCAATGCTCCCTCGCTGGTGGAGAGAATCTTGCTTATCTCGGAATATTTCATGTTGTCGAAATATTTCAGGGTGAACACCGTGCGCTGCACATCGGGCAGCAGGGCTACGGCTTCCTGAAGGTGTGCCTGAATCTCATCTCCGTCGAAGTATTCATCGGCAAGCAGCCGTGATGCAATGCCGGGTTCATCATCTGCACTCACCTGCGTAGTCTGTTTCTTCTTTCTGAGGAAATCCAGGGCTTCGTTGATGGCGATGCGGTAGAGCCAGGTAGACAGGGAAGACTTGCCCTGAAAGGTAGCCAGATTGGTCCACGCCTTGATAAAGACATTCTGCAAAATGTCGTCGGCATCGTCATGATTGAGTACGATATTGCGAATCTTCCAATACAACGTCTCGCTGTACCGGCTCACCAGCACAGCGAATCCTGCCCGTTGCGTCTTCGGATCGCTCAACATTTCCAAAAGTTCTTTATCTCTTATCATATAATTAAATATTTCTAACTCAAGTGTCGCAAGTGAGGAAGGTTATGCGAAATTTCTGTTCTGTTACAGATACTTCTTCAGTTTCTCGAATATCACCTTGTCAAATCCGTACACGTCAGGATATTCCCTGGTGCGTCCGCCTGCCAGCGGATAGATCGTATAGTAGGTGATGAAGAGAGGCACTTCCGGCTTCACCTTCACGCCATTCACCACCATCTTGCGGTTGCTCAGCGAATCGTCTGTCATCGAATACTTGATTTTATCCATCAGTCTCTGGTTCTTTTCTGCCAGGAGGAATACGGCAAAATCGTAAGGCTTCTCTATTCTGATACATCCATGCGATACTCCCCTCTCCTCTCTTTCAAAGACTCCCTTGCTGCTGGTATCATGCAGATAGACCGAGAAGTTGTTGTCGAACCGGAAGATGATGCGTCCCAGGGCATTGCCCTTTCCTCCTCGCTGCACCACTCCATAGGCACCCGAAACCAACTGTGCTCTCGTTACCTGCTTCAGGTCTACTTCTGCTCCGGTCTTCACATCCCTCACATAGTAGTTTCTTGCCAGAAAGTAACCTGGATTTCCGGCATGATGCGCCATATCGTGCAGGATGATGCTTCGTGGCACATACCATTTCGGGTTGACATCCATTCTCTTGATACGGCTGTTGAGCAGTGGCGTCTTGGTCTTCAGCGATCCGCATCCTATACGCATCGTGAGCGTGTCCTGTCCGTCTACCGCCATCAGCTGGTAAGCCGGGATGTTCACCACTACATATTTCTGATGGTTCCAGATATTATCCTCCTGTCTCCATCTGCTTTTTTCCAGATTCACCAGTATTTTCGCACGTTCCCCTCTGGTCAGTCCTTGCTTTTTCAGCTTATCCAGGAATACGCGGTAGAAGGGATTGTCGGGCTGTACCGATTTCAGAAAAACGGTGAGCGAATCCGATCCCATACCTATCCTTTTCATTGCCTTGGCAAAGAACGGATCATCAGGATGGTCCATCTTCACATCAAAGAGTCCTCTGAACTTTACCGGTCGCTTGATGGTATCATAGGGATTAGGAGCCACCGTATCCAGGCGGTTCAGCACGAAGTTGGGATTCATATAGCCAAACCGCTGTCCTGCAACATATCTCAGATACGATTTGGTCAGCCGGTACTCCAGTCTAGCCATCACCCTGTTCACCTGGTTCTGCTGTCGGTCCAGGTCAAGGTTTCTGAGTCTCTGGATGTCTTCTGCAATCTCATCCACATAAAAGCGTTGCTTATTGAAACCAATTTCCTCTACGTTGCGCAGGTATGCGAGCAGCGAATCGGCACGATGGTCTATACCGTGGCGGTCTATCCATAGGAAGCTGCCATGGTTCTGATAATATTTCCGTGTGTGGAGGTCGGCAACAAGACGGTCCTTGTCCTGCTGCATGAGGCTGTCCATCAATCCTCGAATCACTTTAGAATTGACAGCATACGCCTTCTCGTTAAAATCCTGATAGTATTCTAACGTCAACAGCCTGTTACTATTGGGTTGCGAATCCTTACACCCCATCATCAGTAAACAGAGCAACAGGGGTAAAATTCTGAATGATTTCACGTTGAGTTATCTTCGATTGACTGTGATTTTACGGGTAAAAGAGGGTCCCACCTTGATGATGTATACACCATCCGACAGCGGCATGGAGATGCGCTTGTCCTGCCCTTCTACCATAAACGATTTGACTGCAATGCCAGCCAGGTTATACACCTTCACCACCATACCGTTGGCACCGGTGATATGCATCACGCCATTGGCGTAAGTAACGGAGATATCCTGTACGTCAAAGTCAATCATTTCCACAGCACTAGTAGCTGCCAGCCCCTGTGCAGGAGCTGCCATCATCATCGTTGCTGTCAATGTCATTATAGAAAGTAAAGTTTTCTTCATCTTGTGATTCCTGTTATATAAATGATTTTACGTAAAATTCTTTGCGCAAAGGTATAAAAAAAATAGGAACCTTCCAACATAAAGTCGGCAAAGTTCCTATTATTTGTATTTTTTTAACCTAGACTGGTCAATATGCTTTTATCATGCTTACATGACACCGTCTTCACGGAGTTTCTGCTGCCACTTCCATGCTGAAGCCAGAACGTCAGCCAGATTAGCCTCTGCCTTCCAGCCCAATACCTTGTTAGCCTTGGTGCAGTCGCCCCAAATCTTCTCGATATCACCCTCACGGCGAGGACCAAACTTCCAGTTCAGCTTCACGCCAGTAGCCTTCTCGAATGTCTCTACGATTTCGAGGGTTGAGTTACCGTTGCCTGTACCAATGTTGAAGTACTCGATTGGCTCTGTCTCCTTGTCAAGTACACGAGCCATGGCGCAAACGTGAGCCTTGGCGAGGTCTACTACATAGATATAGTCGCGGATGCAGGTTCCGTCTGGAGTATCATAGTCATTACCGAAGATGGTCAACTCCTTACGGATGCCCATAGCAGTCTGAGTAACGTAAGGAATCAGGTTGTTTGGCACGCCGTTAGGCAACTCACCGATTTCAGCAGATGGGTGTGCACCGATTGGGTTGAAGTATCTCAGCACGATGCTCTTGATGTGGGCACCGCTGTGGATATAGTCGGCAATGATCTGCTCGTTGATTTCCTTTGTATTACCGTAAGGAGAGGTAGCCTTCTGGTGAGGTGCCTCCTCAGTAACAGGGAGGTTCTCTGGCTTTGGCTGACCGTAAACGGTACAAGAAGAAGAGAAGATGATACCCTTGACATTATATTTTGGCATCAACTCAAGCAGGTTGATGAGCGATACTACATTGTTACGATAGTACATCAGAGGTTTCTGAACGCTCTCGCCTACTGCCTTGCTGGCAGCGAAATGTATGATACCCTGGATTTCAGGATACTTCTGGAAAACAGCCTCAGTTGCTTCCTTGTCACGCAAGTCTACTTTCTCGAAAGCAGGACGAATACCTGTGATCTTCTCGATACCGTCGAGAACCTCAATCTTTGAGTTGGAGAGATCGTCTACAATGACTACATTGTAACCTGCCTGCTGTAATTCTACTGTGGTATGACTACCGATAAAACCTGTACCGCCAGTTACCAAAATTGTCTGTTTCATACTTCTTAGTCTTTGATTGAATAATTGATAGTGTCTAGCGAATATACGCTTAGATGTTGCAAAAGTACTGCAAAAAAGTGAAACTACAAAATAAATTCGAAAAAATATGCACAGTTATTCTTTATTTTCAAGAATTCAACGTAACTTTGCAACTGAATCAGAATGATCAGCTGAAGCAATCTTTTGAATTTAACATTCATAGAAAATAAAATTATTATGAAACAGTACGATATTGAAAAAGACATAAGATATTTGCAACTGTTGTCGCAATCGTTTCCTACGATAGCAGAAGCCAGCACTGAGATTATCAATCTCAAGGCTATCCTCAATCTGCCTAAAGGCACAGAACATTTCCTTGCCGACATCCACGGCGAGTACGAGGCGTTTCTGCATGTTCTGAAAAACGCTTCGGGTAACATCAAACGTAAGGTGAACGAACTCTTCGGCACTACCTTGCGAGAGCAGGAGAAGCGCGACCTGTGCTCCCTCATCTATTACCCGGAGCAGAAACTCGAACTCGTCAAGAACAACGAGAAGGACATTGATGACTGGTATCACATCACGCTCCACCGCCTGGTGGCTGTATGTCGTGATGTTTCCAGCAAGTATACCCGTTCCAAGGTGCGCAAGTCGCTGCCTTGCGATTTCTCCTATATCATCCAGGAATTGCTCCACGAGCATACCGAAGATCATGACAAGACGGCATACGTCAATGTCATCGTAGATACCATCATCTCTACCGGCCGTGCCGATGATTTCATCATTGCCATCGCCAATGTCATCCAGCGCCTCGCCATCGACCAGCTGCATATCCTGGGCGATATCTACGACCGTGGTCCGGGTGCGCATATCATTCTCGACAAGATGCGCCGCTACCACAGCTGGGACATCCAGTGGGGCAATCATGATGTGTTGTGGATGGGTGCTGCTGCGGGCAATGATGCCTGCATCTGCAATGTCATCCGTCTCTCTCTGCGCTATGCCAATCTCTCTACCCTAGAAGAAGGCTACGGCATCAACCTTATTCCGCTTGCCACCTTCGCCATGGAGACCTACAATGATGATCCATGCACCGAGTTCCTGCCTAAGCTGAGCGGTGGCGCTGCCAGTCTTGACGACAAGACTACCCGACTCACGGCACAGATGCATAAGGCTATAGCCGTCATCCAGTTCAAGATAGAGGGACAGCTCATCGAGAAGCATCCAGAATGGAAGATGGACGGCAGACGTCTCTTCGAACATATCAATTACGGAAAGGGTACGGTAGAAATCGACGGCAAGGAATACGAGATGAGTTCCTGCAACTTCCCTACCATCGACCCGAAATACCCAAACCGTCTCTCTGAAGAAGAAACGATACTGATACAGAAGCTGCACCACTCTTTCAAGGTCTGCGAAAAGCTGCACAAGCATATCCGGGTGATGTTGCAGCATGGCTGCATGTATGCCATCTTCAACAACAACCTGCTCTTCCATGCTTCCTGTCCGCTCAATGCCGACGGTTCCTTGAAAGAGGTAGAAATCTATCCGGGTCATAAATACAGCGGTCGCAACCTGATGCACTATACCGGCATGCAGATCCGTACCGCCTTCCAGCAGGACAGCGACCCTGCAGAGAAGGAATATGCCATCGACTACTTCCTGTATCTCTGGTGTGGTCCGGACAGTCCGCTCTTCGACAAGAGCAAGATGGCTACCTTTGAACGCTATTTCGTGGCTGACAAGGAGACCCATAAGGAGGAGAAGGGTTATTACTTCCTCCTGCGCGACAACGAGGAGGTGATAGACCATATCATGGATGAGTTTGGCGTTACCGGACCTAACCGTCATATCATCAACGGTCACGTACCGGTACGCACCCTGAAGGGTGAAAACCCTATCAAGGCAAACGGCAAGCTGATGGTGATAGACGGTGGTTTCTCCAAGGCATATCATAACGAGACGGGTATTGCCGGTTATACGCTGGTATACCATTCCCGTGGTTTCCAACTGGTACAGCACGAACCGTTTACCAGTACCGAGGATGCCATCAAGCTAGGCACTGACATCAAGAGTACCACCCAGATTGTAGAAATGTCTAATCGCAGAATGCTGGTAGCCGATACGGATATAGGTAAGGACCTCTATAAGCAGGTAGAAGATCTGAAGGAACTTCTGTATGCTTATCGTCATGGCTATATCAAGGAGAAGGAAACAAAGAAAATGTAAGTTCCAGAAAAGATAAGAGGCTGATGCTGTCATCGTTAACCGATAACAACACCAGCCTCTTTTTTATTCAATCGGCTTTTTTATTCAGTCAGCCTTCTTTACTCCAATCCGAACAAAGCCTTCAAGCCTCCATCTACACCAGAGAAGCCCATGAAGGCAAGACTGAGGAGAGCGGCTGTAACCATCACGATGGCTACACCCTGCATACCCTTAGGAATGCGAACCAGAGCCTGCTGCTCACGAATGCCGGCAAAGACAATAAGTGCCAGGGCAAAACCGAGAGCTGTAGAGAACGCATAAACCACACTCTCCAGGAGATTGTAGTCCTTCTGGATAACCAGGATGGCTACACCCAGCACAGCACAGTTGGTAGTAATCAAAGGCAGGAAGATGCCGAGCGCCTGATAAAGCGCAGGAGAAACCTTCTTGAGAATAATCTCTACCATCTGAACCAAGGCTGCAATCACGAGGATGAACGCCAGGGTCTGGAGATATTGCAATCCGAATGGATCGAGTACATACTTCTGAACACACCAGGTAATGATGGTTGCCAAGGTCAAGACGAAGGCGATGGCACCACCCATACCGATGGCTGTATCAACTTTCTTCGATACGCCCAAGAAAGGACAGATACCGAGGAACTGCGACAAGACGATGTTGTTGACGAATATCGCAGAGATAAATATCAATAAATATTCCATAATTTCTATTCTATTTCATGGATTGAAGCGATGCCTACGCTTACTTCTTTACCTTATTAAATATCGCAATGATGTATCCCAATGTGAGGAATGCTCCTGGAGGCAGGATGAACATCAGAATATTGGTAGTCTCTGGCAACAGAGTGATACCGAATACGCTTCCTGCACCGAGAATCTCACGGGCACTACCCAAGATAGTCAAACCGAGGGTGAAACCCAAACCGCAACCAATGCCATCAAAGAGACTGGCAATCGGTGAGTTCTTGGCAGCAAAGCTCTCTGCTCTACCCAGGATGATACAGTTTACTACAATCAATGGGATATAGATACCCAGAGCCTGGTTGATGCTGTCAGGAGCATAGGCGCTCATCAGCATCTGAAGGATGGTTACGAAGGCTGCAATCACGACGATGAAAACAGGGATGCGAACCATATCCGGGGTAATCTTCTTGATACATGAAATCACAAAGTTGGTACAAACCAATACTGCCATGGTAGCCAATCCCATGGAAAGACCGTTGATGGCACTGGTTGTTGTAGCCAAGGTAGGACACATACCGAGGAGCAACACGAAGGTAGGGTTCTCCTTGATGAGTCCGTTCATCAAAATTTTCATATTACTCATATCGGTTTATCCTTTCTTTTCGTTATGTTCAACTTTAGATGCACCGCTCTCGCCATCTGCTTTCTGAGAAGCACCGCTCTCGCCATCTACACTCTTCTGGGCATAGGCAGCGTAAGCCTGATTGATAGCCTTGAGGAAGGCACGGCTGGTAATGGTGGATGCGGTGATGGCATCTACGGCATTGCCGCTCTTATCGTCCTTACTTACGTGGAGGTCGCCATCCTTTGGAGTTTTTCCGATGATGCTACCCTTTCCGTCTTTCTGGAACCAGCTGGTTGCCTTGGCACCCAGACCTGGAGTCTCTGAAGCCTGAAGGATGGTGTAACCCATAATCTTGCCCTCGGTATCGAAACCTACGAGCACCTTCAAGTCGCCACCGAAACCACCGGTAGTACTCTCTACGGCAGCACCCAACTCCTTACCGCTCTTGTCAGAGCACTTGTGGAGGGTGAAGGTAAACTCCTTGCCGCCAAACTCCTGCTTCACCTCTTCCGGCTCAGCCACCTGGAGATCTTCAGTGCCCATCACGCTCTTGATACCGGTAGCCAGACTCTGTGCTGCCTTCTCTGCGATAGGACCGGAAGTAAGGTGATTGATGTATGCGAGTACGGCACCCACAACGAGCGCTACGCCAACAAGCACCAATACCATGTTCTTTAATGATGATTCTAATTTCTGCATGTCTCAGTCCTCCTTATTTCTTAGCTGGCTTCTCACCGAAGCGCTTTGGTTTAACGTATGTGTTAATAAGAGGTGTGAACGCATTCATGATGAGAATGGCGAACGACATACCTTCTGGATAGCTACCCCAGTTACGGATGATGACGGTGAGAAGACCGATGCATACACCGTAGATGAGCATACCCTTGTGAGTCATTGGTGATGTGACGTAATCGGTTGCCATAAAGATGGCACCGAGCATCAGACCACCACTGAAAATGACTGCCAGAGGATTGGCATAAACTGGATTAACCAAATGCATCAAACCGCTGAAAACGAATACGGTAGCAATGATGCTGACTGGAATATGCCAGGTGATGACCTTCTTCCAGAGCATATAAGCCAAACCGAGCAACAGGGCGAATGCACAAACCTCACCGGTTGTACCGGCACCGAAAGTATCACCAGTAGCACCGAAGAGCAGACTCAAGGAATCAGGCAACTGATTCAGGAGAGAAGCATCACCCGTCTTGATGGCAGTCTTCATGATAGCCAGCGGTGTAGCACCCGTTGTAGCATCGGTATAGCTGAACATCTGTCCAGCCACTGGCCATGAAGTCATCTGTGCAGGGAAGCTGACGAGCAGGAAGCAACGGCCCACCAAAGCAGGATTGAAAGGATTGTTACCCAGACCGCCGAAACTCATCTTACCCACACCGATGGCAAACAGGGCACCAATGATGATGATCCAGAGAGGAAGGTTACTAGGCAAGTTCATGCCGAGCAAGAGACCGGTGATGATGGCA
>ULQB01079070.1_pt1 | contig 16761 bp, 10 predicted proteins | sample 1954041 | NCBI WGS metagenome assembly ULQB01 (sample SAMEA4835644, study PRJEB28245) | human gut metagenome | biome: gut microbiome; material: fecal sample | place: Denmark | collected 2008 | reverse complement strand
TGAAAAAAAGCGTGATTCGGCAAAATATATGGTTGAGGAAATTACATATATCTGTAAAAACATCGAAAAGCGCAGCCCGGGCTCGACCGGTGAGAAAAAAGCATGTGAATACATGGCAGAGGTGCTCAAAAAGGACTGCGGCTGCGAAAGAGCCGATGTTGAGTCTTTTAAGGAAAATCCCGGCTCATTTTACGGCTGGTTGTTTTTTACTCTCACCTTTGTGCTTGCGGCAATAGTTCTCTATTTCTTTGCGCCTGTTGCCTCGATAATTCTCATTGCAGCAGGTCTTATATTGGTGTTGCTCCAGTTCGGACTTTATATCAAAGCCATTGACAGGCTTTTTCCCGAAAAAACCGGACACAATGTAACCGCAATCAAAAAATGCAAAGGCGAAACCAAAAGAAGAATCATCTTCAACGGTCACCCGGATGCGGCATGGGAATGGCCCGTTAACTATGCTCTGGGCGGTATAGGCTTTGAGGCACATGCTATTATAGGCTTTGCGGGCGCATTTTATTATCTTATTCTTGCAATCATTCAGCTCATACAGAACGGTTCTGCCGGCGCAGATATATCGACTCCGCTCGGCAAGGCAGGCCTCATCGGTCTCATATTTGTTCCGTTCCTTGTAGGTCTTTATTTCATGGTCAACTACAGACGTGTTGTAGACGGTGCAAACGATAACCTCAGCGGCTGCTATATGGGAATTGCTCTTCTCAAGGCTCTCAAGGATGAAGGCATTGAGCTTGAAAATACGGAAATCGGCGTTGTTCTCACCGGCTCCGAGGAAGCCGGTCTCAGAGGTGCAAAGGCATGGTGTGAGGCTCACAAGGGTGAATTTGACGATGTTCCGACATTCATCTTCTCTTATGATACAATCCATGACCCGAAATATCTCATGGTTAACTACCGTGACCTCAACGGCACGGTCAAGGCAGATGCCGATGCTTCCGACCTCTTTATGGAAGCGGCAGACGAGCTGGGAATACCGTGCAAAAAAGGCATGGTTCCTCCTCTCGGCGGTGCAACCGACAGCGCTGCCTTTGCTCAGGGCGGTTTCAGAGCCGCAGGTATCACCGGACTTAACCACAAGCTCGAATCATACTATCACACAAGACGTGACAGCTATGACAACATGAACCTTGACGGGCTCTCAGATTGCTTTGCCGCAACGGTAAAGGTACTTGAGAAATTCGACGAGGGTGCAAAGCAGTAAAAAGAATATTAAAAGGTCTGCTGCCGTTTCCCGGCGGCAGATTTTTTATGTCCGATGCGGTTTTACTGTTGTTTTTTCGCTTTGATTGTTATATAATACTTACATATACAATTTGGAGTGATAACTTGAATAAGAAGAAAAAGAAAATCATTATACCCCTGCTTGTTATATCGCTTCTCGTTCCGACATGGTATGTCAACAACTACTCTCTGAAGCTGACAGAACAGACAATATATTCTGCGAAGGTCAAAAGAGATATAAAAATTGCCGTAGTCTCGGATCTGCACGGCGAACATTTCGGTAAAGATAACAGCAAGATAACAAATCTTATCAGCGGTCAAAAGCCCGACCTGATATTTGTTCTCGGCGATATGTATACTCAAAATCGCTATGAGCAAATAGATACCGCCGTTGAGCTTGTCAGGAATCTTTCCGAGATTGCCGAAACCTATGTTGTCACGGGGGACCACGATACGGACCTGAAATACAAGGACGAATTGAATTCACTCAAAAAAGTTCATCTGATGAACTATAAAAAAGCAGATCTAAGCATAAAAAACACGGATATCACCGTCTACGGCATTGATAATGTGTATTTTTCGCCAACGTTTGATTTACACAACGAATTTGACAAACCGGATTCAAAAAGGCTGAATATACTGCTCGCTCATATTCCCGAAACGGAGCATTTTGAGGATTTTGAAGCAGATATCATATTCAGCGGCGACACCCACGGCGGAATGATTCGCCTGCCTCTCATAGGGCCGCTCTACTTTAACGGATATATTCTGCCAAAGCTGACATATTCCGAAAAAATAACAGATAAGGGTCTTTATTCCCTTGAGAACAAGCAGATTTTTGTAACCTCGGGCATAGGCAACTACCCAGTTCCGCTGAGATTTCTCAACCGTCCGGAGGTATGTATGATAACCTTAAAAAACCGTTCATAACAGAAGAAAAGCATCAATATGTTAAAAAAGGAGACTGCAAAATGAGCTACGCCGACAAACTTTTCATTGACATGTGTAACAACATTCTTGAAAACGGAACCGACACCAAGGGTGAAAAGGTTCGTCCCCACTGGGCGGACGGCACACCCGCCTACACGCAGAAGCTTTTCTGCGTTGTAAACCGATACGACCTCAAAAAAGAATTTCCCGCTCTCACACTTCGCCGAACAGCGCTAAAATCATGCGTTGACGAAATTCTGTGGATATGGCAGAAAAAGTCAAACAACATTCATGATCTTCACTCCCATATCTGGGATTCATGGGCTGATGAGAACGGCTCTATCGGCAAGGCATACGGCTATCAGCTCGGCGTCAAGCATAAATATAAGGAGGGCATGTTTGACCAGGTTGACCGAGTTATTTATGACCTTAAAAACAATCCCTTCAGCCGTAGAATCATGACCAATATCTATAATCACCACGACCTCAGTGAGATGGGGCTTTATCCCTGCGCATACTCAATGACATTCAACGTCACGGAGGGCGAAAACGGAAAGCTTGTTCTCAACGGAATTCTCAATCAGCGCAGTCAAGACGTTTTGACCGCCAACAACTGGAATGTCGTTCAGTACAGCGTGCTGATGCATATGCTCGCACAGGTGTGCGATATGGAAGTCGGTGAATTTGTTCATGTTATAGCCGATGCTCACATCTATGACAGACATATTCCGCTCGTCAAGGAGCTTATCTCCCGTGAGCCGCTCCCCGCTCCGACATTTTGGCTCAACCCGGAAATCAAGGATTTCTACGAATTTACGACCGACGATGTTCGCCTTGACAATTACGAAACACATGAGCAGATAAAGAACATCCCCGTTGCGATATGAGGTGGCAAAATGAAGCTAATTGCGGCAGTTGACAATGAATGGAATATCGGAAACAAAGGAGGCTTGCTTTTCTCCCTGCCAGACGATATGAAGTTTTTTCGCACAACCACATCGGGAAAGATTGTTGTCATGGGCAGAAAAACGCTTGAATCCTTCCCCGGCTCAAAACCGCTGAAGAACAGGGTAAATATTGTACTGTCAAGGTGCAATCGCCATGTTGACGGTGCGGAATTTGCAACAAGTGTTGATGAATTGCTTGATAAGCTCAAGGCATACAACTCTGACGATATATATGTTATCGGAGGAGCACAGATTTATTCACTGCTTCTTCCCTATTGCGATACGGCGCTGATAACCCATGTTGACGCAGTTGCAAGCGAAGCCGATTCCAAGTTTCCCGAGCTGAAAACCGACGAATGGAAAATCACGGAGCAATCGGATATTCATGAAAACAATGGGCTCAAGTTCAACTTTACGACCTACAAGAGGATATAATAATGTTCAGCGGCAAAATGAAAGCCGTCACATTCAGCTATGACGACGGTGTTACACAGGATATTCGACTGGTTGAAATCCTCAACCGATATAATTTAAAAGCAACGTTTAATCTCAATTCCGAGCTGCTCGGCAAGGACGGAAGCCTTGATATTCTCGGCAAAAGGATATTGCACAACAAAATTCAGCCCCATGAAATCACCGAGGTTTACAAGGGCCATGAAATTGCGGCGCACACCCTCACCCACCCCGATATGACGGAGATGCCGGCAGATGAGGTCATACGTCAGGTTGAGCAGGATAGACTAAATCTCAGCGAGCTTTCGGGCACCGAGGTCATCGGAATGGCATATCCCGGCAGGCAGCCGAATTATAATTCAAGAATTGCTCGAATTATCAAGAACGGCACGGGCGTTAAATACGCACGAACAACGATATGCAACAAAGATTTTTCGTATCAAAACGATCTTTACGAATTCCATCCATCTGTTTTTCACCGAGATTGGGATCAGCTATATAAGCTTGCGGAAAAATTTGTTGAGCTTGACCCGAAAAGCGAAAAGATTTTTTATATCTGGGGTCATTCCTATGAGTTTGACATAAACAACGAATGGGACAAATTTGAGGAATTTTGTAAATACATTGCAAACAGAAGCGACATATTCTACGGAACGAACAAAGAAATATTATTATAAAAAATCAACCGGACGACCCAATCGGATCGCCCGGATATTTTTATGCTGTTTTTACCACATCTTTGAGCTTATGAAATCGAACACCCAACTGATGATGGATTTAATGAGAGGAAGAACAACTGCAATTACCTGCGAGAAAATCTTCATCCAGTCAATCGACGGGTTAACTCCCGTACCCTTCTTAACCGAAAGATCTTTCTTGATTGCGAAGGAATCAATATTTTCTGTTTTGCCGTTCTCCGTGTCAACTGTGTAAGCGTCAAAATAGAGTGTATCACCGACAATGCTTATGCCTGAGAACATTGAAGCCGTAACGTTTTTGATAACCTCTGCTCTCGGGAAATACTTATCGGTCAAGCTCTCGTCCTTCTGATTGTAAATCTTAACGCCCGAGCATCCGCTGATTTCATAAACCGTACCTACCGGATTCACCTTAACGGTGTACTCCTTACCGTTGAACTCGGCGGTTGATGTTGTTACGCTCTCAACCTTGTTGTCGATCATGGCGTCCGTTCTGAGGTAAACATGGTCATGTCCCTGGAATACCATATCTATACCGAGCTGCGGCATAAGCTTGCAAAGCTCGTCTCTTATCTTGCAAACGTCCTTGTCCTTGTAGTGGGAACCGTTTGAATAGATAGCCTTGTGGAACGCAACAAACTTCCAGTCTGCATCGCTCGACTGCATATCGTCAATGAGCCAGTCAACCTGATCGTCGCTGAGACTCTTATCGTCATTGAGATTTTCCGTATTAAGAACAGCAACATGAATGTTGTTGTAGTCAAACGAGAAGTAGATGCCCGATTCTGTGTCCTGCTCAGGAACATTTGAATAATAATAGTTCTTCTCAATTGCGTAAGAGCCCATGCCCTCATGGTTGCCCGAAGCCGACATCATCGTTGTGTTCATAAGTGTTTCGGATGCCGTGTTGAAAAGCCACTGCCACTGTCTAAAGTTATCACCGTGGTCAACATTATCACCCGTGTTGATGATGAAGTCGCTGTCGTACATCTTATAGGCTGTTTCAATTACCTTAGAGAACGTCTCATACTGCTGCTCCGACTGCGACTGCGGATCACAGATATGAATAAATGAAGTTTCATCCGAACCGTCAGCCATCTTGAATGTGCCTATATCGCTCCACCAGTTTCTTGAAGCATCACCGACACGGTAAAGATATTTCTTGCCTGCTTCAAGTCCCGAAACCTCGGCAATGTGTCTGTTCATCGGGAACTTATAGTTCATGATTCCGATAACGCCGAGATCAACTCCCGGGAACTGTCTCTCGGTTCTCTCCGTTTTAACATTAACCTTTACGCCGTAGGGAACCATTGATTTGCCTGTAAATACAGGGTTCTCCGAATAAGGAACGATTTCAATATCCGTGCCCTTGACGCTCGTCTTTGTGTACCAGCTTATGTTTCTTGAGCTCTGGTCGGCGCCGAGAGTTGTCGAAACAATCGTCGGAAGTCTGTAGTTTTCTCTTGTAGCAACCGGTGTAACCTTGCCGTCGTAAATAACGGTTGTGTTAACATCCTCGATATAATTATCGTCATATGCAAATTCGCATGCAACGTTTGCGAGCGTCTGTCCGATGCCCTCGAGCTGAGTATCGGTAAGATATTCGCCCATGTAATATTCGGCAATGCCCCAAAGCGACTTGAAGTCAACCACGCCGAGCTTATTTGCAGCCTCAAGAATCTTATTTGAAACGTTGAGGTAGCTTGTGTCACCGAGGAAAATGACCATCATTGTTACAGCAAGAATCTTGCCGACACATTCAAGCGTCGTTCCCTTGGGGAAGAATGCGCCGAGGTTAAGATCAAGATCCTTGAGAAGCTTATCCTGAAGAAGATCATTTGAAACAATGTCAATGAGTGCGTCGAAAATATCAAATACGGTATCACCGTTATTGAGCTGATCTATAGCGTCCATCATGAACGGATCGTCCTTCATATGGAGCTTACCCTCATATTTATAAACAATTATACATTCAAGAAGATCCTCGAATGTGCCCGGCTTGGATCTGTCGCCAAAGCCGTATTCATCAATGAATCTCGTGTTCGGAAGCTCCGAAACCTGAACATTGAGAAGCTTATTGATTGAGTTAACAAGATACTTAGCCGTTGCGTCGGGATCGGTCAGATAATTCTCATATACCTGATTGAGAAGATCCTCAATAAAGCCCATAAGATTTTTGGTTGTGAAAAGTTCTGTATCCCCGATTTTGAGACCGTCGCCGAAGAAGCCGCTTATCTTTCCTTCAATATCAAGACCCATGCCCTTAAGCGTCGCAACCATACCGTCCTTGGCAAATTTCTCGGAATATTCGCCGAGCAAGCCCTCAAGCATATTGAGAGCCGTTGCAGAAAGTCCGCCCTCGCCGAAGAACGAATCGCCGAGCGACTTGATTCTGTAAGGCGTTGCGTATGTCTCGCCGTTAACAGTAACGGGAAGAACGCAGTCAACGTCCTTACTCTCGATCTTCATTGTTGTCTTTCCGTTAACATCAGTGGTTGCATTTACTTCACGGAAATAGTTCGGGAAAGCAGTCAGTGAATCCGTACAGATTTCCGTCAGTGTTTCGCCGTCATCGGTAACAGTCTGAGCGATGTCGCTGTCATGAATATGACCGGTAAATGAGAAGTGCATACCTGCATCAACGAGCTTGTCCGTAAGCTCCTCCCAGCCGTCGATAACGAAGCCTCTGATGATTGTGTATTCGCCTGTGAAATGCGGAACGAAGTTATGGTGACTGACGCCTATAACCGTCTCGCCCTTTGCCTTTGCATCGGCAATTTCACCGAGAACCCAGTTGGTAGCCTCGGTTGTAAGGCAGCCTGCCGTTTCGGCAAGGTCCTTGCCCTTTTCCGTTACGTCGGAGCTGTATTTGCCCGTGTCCATAACGATAAATCTGTAGCCGTCGGCACGGACGGAATATGAAAGCATATTTGCCTTGCCCTTTGACGGAGTGTATCTGTGATAAGCAAGGTCATAGCCGAGATTTTTGTATATTTCAAGGAAATCCTCGGGCGTTGTGCGCTTTGTCGGTTCAGCCTTGCCGTTTTCGTATGTAGTTCCGTTTGCCTTGTTGATATCATGGTTGCCGTTGATAGCAATAACCTGAATACCCGTATCCTTCTCGAACTTTTCAAGCCTTGCGGCAAGCTGTCGGTGAGCCTCATACTCACCGTTGGATGTGAGATCGCCCGAAAGGACAAGATACTTCATGCCGTTCTTCTTGGCATGCTCCGCAATTCCTGCGAGAGCCGATTCAAGAATGCCGACCGACTGATACGGCTCCCTTGCAAGAGCAGTCTTGGTACTCTTCATGAAAGCCTCGTTGTAATTACCTGTCAGTGACGCCGGATAATAGTGCATATCCGACATAACAGCAAAGTTAACTTCCTTGTCCGCGGTAAGGCCTTTCTTTATCGCATCTGCCGCCGATGAGCTCATCGGAACGATTGATAAAATCATTATCAACGTCAGAACAAAAGCGATAATTTTTCTGCTTACTTTCTTTGTCTTATTCATTTTCCAAATAATCCCCCTTCATTTTTTTTGGTAGCACCGCACAATTAAAATGCGCGAAATGCTTTTATATGGATTTCAACAAAGACTTAAGATTAACAAGTGCGTTCGGCACGCCCTTGGCGATTTTGCCGACACCCTTTGCAACGTCCTTACCCTCAAACACCTTGAGAAGTCCGTCCGCCATATCTTCGGTGAACAGTCCGTTGCTCATTGAAACATAGTTTCTTATCGGAGTTTGCATGATTGTATTTGTAATCATTGAGCTGCCGACTCCACCCTTGGGCTTCATGGCAAGGTCAACCGTGTTATAAATAAACTTTGCAAGACCCTTATCCTTACTTCTCTCGATTGAGTTATTTAAGCTGTCACTCGTAATTTCCGGAGCAAGCTTAAATTCACCGCCGTAGATTACCTTAAAGTCGTCCTCTCTTGCTCTTGCCGGGTCGCCGTCGAAGTAAACGCCTGCCGACTCTCTCAAATCAACAATTGTCTCATCGTCCTCCGACTTCATCTTGGCAGCGGCTTCAAGTCTTATATCCCTCGACGATGCGCCGACGAGAATTTTATATTCTCCGCTTTCAACGCACCAATCTTCTGTCGCCGTATTCCAGAAAGCAAATGCCCTGTCGTCAAGCTCGACGGAAACCTTTTTCTCCTCGCCGGGCTCAAGGTGTATCTTTACGAAGCCTTTCAGCTCCTTCGGTGCTCTGAATATTTTGCTTTCGGGCTTCGCAACATAGACCTGTGCAATCTCGCTGCCTGCAACATCGCCCGTATTCTTTATTGTGAAAGTAACCTTTGCTCCCTCGCCTTTTGTAAGATTTTTCTTTTTGAGCTTAATATCCGAATATTCAAAGCTCGTATATGAAAGGCCGAAGCCGAACGGGAATCGAACATTTCTTTCAACCTTGTCGTAATATCTGTAGCCGATGAAAATGCTTTCACGGTATTGAACATCCTCTTTTGAATCGGGATATCTGAACGATGTCGGAGTATCCTTAAGACAAACGGGATATGTTTCGGCAAGCTTACCGCAAGGATTTGCCTTGCCCGTGAGCACATCAACAATTGCCGGAGCAACCGACTGTCCGCCGAGGTATGCGTTGAGAATGGCCTTAACGTCGTCCGCCCAAGGCATTTCAACAGGTGATCCGCCCTCAAGAACAACAATAACGTTGTCGTTCACACGGCTGACCGCTTCAACCAGTCTGTTGTGTCCGTCGGGGAGCTTCATAGTGCTTCTGTCAAAGCCCTCTGACTCGTAATCGTCCGTAAGACCTATAAAAACAACCGCCTTCGAAGCGTTCTTTGCAAGGTTGCAAGCCTCTGTTATATAAGCATCCTCATTCTTTCTCTTGCCGCTTCTGTCATAGCCGTCGGCAAACTTAACGCTGATAGGTGAATTATTGAATGCGCGTCTGCCGCTGTCGATCATAGTCGGATTGATTATAGAGCTGCCTGCGCCCTGATATCTCGGGTTGTCGGCAAATGCACCGATAACCGCAACATACTCGCCCTCAACACGCTTAAGCGGAAGAATATTACCGTCATTTTTAAGAAGAACCATTGACTGCTCGGCAATTTGCCTTGAAAGAAGGTTGTGAGCCTTAACATCAAATTTATAACCCGGCTTTTTATTAGCTGCGCCCTTGAGAATGATATCAATAAGCTTATCTACTCTTTCGTCAAGCGTCGTTTCGTCGATAACTCCGCACTTGACGGCTTCAACGATTTTTGCGTCGTTAACTCCGCCCGATGACGGCATTTCAAGATCATTGCCTGCATTGAGTCCGGCAACGCGGTCATTGACTGCGCCCCAGTCGCTGACAACAGCTCCCTTGAAGCCCCATTCATCACGAAGAACCTTATTTTGAAGCCAGTCGTTCTCTGAGCAATATGTGCCGTTGAGGAGATTGTATGCGTTCATTACCGTCCACGGCTGACTCTTTTTAACCGCTTTTTCAAAAGCTCTGAGATATATCTCTCTGAGTGCACGCTCGTCAATGATGCTGTTTGAGGTCATTCGCTTCATTTCCTGACTGTTGCCTGCGAAATGCTTGAGAGAAGTGCCGATGCCTTTGGACTGGACGCCTGCGATGAAGGCAGCGCCCATCTCGCCCGCAAGCTCGGGATCCTCCGAGAAATATTCAAAGTTTCTGCCGCAGAGAGGTGAACGCTTCATGTTCACACCGGGTCCGAGCAGAACGCTCACGCCGTGCTGTAAGCATTCCTCTGCGAGTGCCTGACCCATCTTGTAAATAAGGTCTCTGTCCCACGAGCAGGCAGTAGTAACCGCAGTCGGGAAACAGGTCGCCGGATAGCTGTTGCCGATTCCGACTTTCTTGTTCTCTGCGTTCTGTTTTCTCAGACCGTGAGGTCCGTCACAGACCATGATTTCCGGAAGTCCGAGTCTCTCGATGCTTTTGAGATGCCAGAAATCCTTGCCCGAGCAAAGCGACGCTTTTTCCTTAAGCGTCATTTGTGAAATCAAGTCCTTGTGCTTTAACATTTAATTCACTCCTCATCGTTTATTACGGTTTCATTTATTTCCAATAATGCGTCAGCCTGAGCCGACTCAATTTCTTCAACATTTTTAAGCTTTTTCTGAATAATCCTGTTTCTGTCCTGAGCCTCGGAAAGCGATTTTCCGGCTTCGTCAATCTTTTTCTTGGCTTTATCAAGGACAATTCCGAATTTATCGTACTGCACCTTTGCCGCCGCCAGAAGCTTTCTGACCTCGTTCGCCTTTTCGTTTATCGCAACCGCCTTGAAGCCCATTGAGAGCGAATTGAGCAGTGCGATTATCGTCGTCGGTCCCGCAACCATGATGTTCTCACGCTGAATTCTGTCGATTATGCCCGAGTTTGACGAGGTTATCTCAGCGTACAAGCCCTCCGTCGCAAGATAGAGAATTGCAAACGGCGTTGTATCGGGAACATGAATATATTTCGTAATTGTCTTTGCCTCCTGAAGCACTCTGTCCTCAAGAGCCTTTCTCGCCGCCGCTAAAGCCTGAGCATCGGCATTGTCCGCCGCCTCGCAAACCCTGCGATAATCCTCCATCGGGAATTTTGAATCTATCGGCAGATAGGTATATTTCGACGGATCGTCTCCCGACGGGATTTTAACTGCAAACTCAACAACATCTCTTGAATTTGCCTTTGGAGAATAGTTCTTGACGTACATATTCGGGATAGTCTGATCAAGTATGCCCTCAAGCTGAATTTCAGCCCATGTTCCCCTCGTTTTAACGTTTGTAAGCACCCTGTTGAGTGCAGTAACGTTTGTAGTAACTCCGGTTGAAAGCTCCTTCATCTCACCGAGAGATTTATAAACATTTTCAAGCTGTTCGGAAACTGTCTTGAACGATGAATCGAGCCTTGTTGCAAGCGTTGATGTAAGCTTTTCGTCAACAGTCGCCCTCATCTGGTCGAGCTTCTTTTCATTGCTCTCCTGCATCTTCGCTATGGCAGCGTCAACCACTCGCGTCTGTTTCTCATTCTGCTCCATGCTGTTGGTTCTTATAAGGTTGAGCGACTCCGTCATGTCCTTGTTGAGCTTAATAAGCGTTTCATAGTTCTGACGTGTCATTGTGTCGAGCTTTTCGGTCATCTGATTCAATGAATTTGCCGTCTCGCGTCTGTTGCGTTCAAATTCCTCCGCATTGCTTCCGGAATTCTGCTTCATAAGCATGAGAACGGCACCGAGCTGTTTATCAATTTGCGACGTCTCGTCATTATTTTTCAGTTTTTTTATCTGAGATAAAGTGTATATCATTATGCCGATTACGGCAATCAGCAAAATGCAAATTATGTATATTAAACCGTCTGACATATTATCACTCCGTGATATAGTTTATGATTATATAATTATACCAAAAAATCAAAGTATTTACAATTCATTTTCTTTTCAAAAATAACTGGCTTTTTTTGTATGTATTTGCTATAATGTTAAGTATCATAATTGACTGAAATTCAATTCCCTTTTCGGAGGTCTTTATAATGCCAAAAAAAATACTGTCACTTTTTCTTGCTCTTGTCGCAGCGATAAGCCTTTGCGCCTGCGGCGGCAGCAGCGAAGACATTCTCATACTCCCCATTGAGTCGGACCCGATTTGCCTTGATCCGCAGGTTGCGGACTCCAAGGAAGCTAAGCTGATGATAGCGAACTGCTTTGAAGGTCTCGTCAGGCTCGATAAGGATTATAAAATAATTCCCGGCGTTGCTGAAAGCTGGGAGATCTCAAAGGACGGTTTGACCTACACTTTCAAGCTTCGAAAGGATACCCACTGGAAGCTTCTAAATTCATTTGAGGACGTACTTCCCGAGGGTTATAAGGATACATACCGAACTCAGGTAATTGCCGCCGACTTTGTTTACGGAATAAGCCGTGCACTTGATCCTGCAACCCAAGCAGGCGATGCCGAAAAGCTGTTCAGCATCAAGAACGCTTCCGCCGTCAACAGCGGCAAGCAGCCGACATCTGCACTCGGGATATCGGCGCAGGACGATTCGACCCTTGTCATTACCCTTGAACGTGCGGATCCCGACTTTTTGCGGATCCTCACACTTCCCGTCGCAATGCCCTGCCACGAGGAATTTTTCAAGGCAACTCATGCAAAATATTGCCTTGACCTCAAATATACATTCTGCAACGGACCTTTCTATCTTTCAAGATGGGCTGAGGACAATACCCTTTCCATGTACAAGAATGACGAATACAAGGGTAACGTAAAAGTCAACCCCGATGAGCTTTACTTCTACGTCAACACGGATGAAGCGTCGGTTGTCAAGAAAATCAGACAGCGCACATACGACTGTGCGTTTCTGTCCGAAGCGGCAAAAAATGAACTGAGCGACAACGACAAACTGTCAAATTACTCAACCGAAAACATGATATACGGCCTTTGCTTCAACTGCTCTGATTCCGTTCTCTCCGACGAGGATATGCGCCGTGCGCTTGCAATGGTTACAAAAACAAGTGAGCTGACGGCGAATTCCGATAACGCTTTCACCAAGGGTATCGTCCCGGACTGCGTTCGCTACGGTGAAAACTCCTACCGCGAAGCGGCAGGCAATGTAAGCGGAATAGCCTACAATGAGCAGCAGGCACTGACCCTTTGGAAAAAAGGACTCAAAAAGCTCGATATAACCACAGCCGAGGTCGTCATAACCTGCGCCGAGGAGAATGCACCTCTTATGCAGCAAACGATTCAAAACTGGCAGAGAGTTTTCTCAACCTCAATTCTTGCCAAGGTTGAGGTTAAAACAGCCGAGCAAATAAGCACAATGATTTATAACACAAGCTATCAGGTGCTTTATCACAAAATCACGACCGACTCCTCAACTGTTACGGATACCCTGAAGAAATTCACGTCTGACAGCTCGTCAAATATCTTCGGCTTTGCCGATAAGAATTACGATAAAACCGTCAATTCGATAATTACGACCTATTCGGGTGCCGCAAAGCTCAACGGCTGCGTGAATGCGGAAAAATATATTCTCGATAAAGCCGTATTTCTTCCGATGCTCGGCGGCTCGTCCTACGCAGTTGTCAACAAGGGTGTTGACGGACTCTACTTCGCCCCTGCCTTTGAGAGCGTGTGCATGATCTCGGGAGGTCACAGTTAATGAAGCGGTCTAAGATAATCGGTTCGATTATTTTCTGGCTTCTTACCGCCGCCGTCATGTATATCATTTTCAGCTTTTCAAGCGAAAACGGCGAGCAATCCAAGGAAGTCAGCGAGGGTGTTTTGAGCATAATAATCGAGTATCTCGGCAACATCGTTTCACACAACGTGCTGAGAAAAATCGCCCATTTCACGGAATATGCCGCACTCGGTTTTTGCATGAGCGGAGCGGTTTATTTTACATTCAATAAGAACAAATTTTACATTCCGCTGATCCCCTGCGTACTTTACGCAATAAGCGATGAAATCCACCAGTATTTTGTGCCGGAAAGAGCCTGCCGAGTTTTCGACGTGTTCGTTGATTCCTGTGGCAGCTCCGTCGGAATACTTATTTTTCTGTTGATAGTTTTTCTGATTCGTAAACATAAAAAGCAAAAAGTGAGCTGTCATTAAATTGACAACTCGCTTTTTTTGACTGTTTTATATTTTGCCTTTCCCGGCAAAGAGCGTTATAACTATACCCTTATCAGAGCTAACCCTTTCGACTGTCAAACACAGTCCGCCGTCCTTTTTTTCTGCCGTATAATCAACCGCTTCTCTGTTTGAAACAACCGATATTTTCTCCGCCGCCGCAACATCACGGAAGCTGAAAACATATTTTCTGCCGCTCGGTATCAATGACAGGTCACCGTCGGCAGGACTGACAGTAAATTTAAGCTCCGACCCGTTTTCTTCAAGCTTAAACTCGGTCTCGACACAGTGTCCGTCTTTGTAAGTGAGGGTTTCTCCGTCGTCTTCGTAGAGCTTGAACGAGCCATTGCCCTTGTAAATAAGAATTTCAAGAGACTCGGGATTTCCGCAGTCATTTCCGCTTGTTCTGCCGTCAAGAGGAATAATCGCTCCGGCAGGCGCAATCACCGGAATTGTCGTAATATCTCTTTGAACAACCGTTTTTCCGCCACGGTAAACCTCGCCCGTGAAAATGTCGGTGTATCTTCCATCGGGAAGCCAAATCTCAACAGACGCCATGTGAGTCTCTTTGTTTACCTTGTGCGTTATCGGTGCCGCTATAAGCTGTGTTCCGAAGAAGTATTGATTGCCGACCGAGTATGCCTCATCACGGTTCGGATAAGCATAGTACATAGGCATGATCAACGGCCTGCCCTCTTTTTCAACCAGCCTGTTCATTGTATATGTATAGGGTATCATGCGATGCCTTAAACGCAAAAATTTCTTTGTGATTCTTTCCGCTTCACTGCCGAATTTCCACGGTTCCTTGCTCTTGCGAGCGACATTGGCCGAATGAAAGCGCATTATCGGGCTGAAAACCCCGAATTGAACCCACCTGAGATATAGCTCATCACTCAGCTTACCGAAATTGTGTCCGCCGATATCGTGACTCCACCAGCAGTAGCCTGCATTAGCGGCAGTCGCCGTAAAATACGGCTGAAAATCAAGCACAGACCATTTAATGGCCGTATCGCCCGAAAATCCGAGCGGATAGCGATGCGAGCCGAAGCCTGCGAAACGTGAAAGAGTCAGCGGACGAAGACCCTTTGACTGCCTGTCAAGACAATAATAGTGATTGAGAAGCCAAAGAGGATCAAGCCCTTCAATTTTCGACCTGCTTCCCTGCTGCCAGTCTATCCACCAGAAATCGACTCCCTCTTTTTCCATAGGAGAATTGATATATTTGAAATATCCCTCTATGAAGCTTTTATCGGTAAAATCAAAATCAATCGGCTCTTTGTTTTTTTCATCAATACCCATGTGCTTTGCAAATTCAACGTAGCTGTCCTCAAAAAAACGGACTCCCTGCGCCGGATGAATATTGAGATTTGTTTTAAGTCCCTTTTCGTGAAGCATTTTAAGGAACCTGACATGATCGGGGAAAAGCTCCGTATTCCAACTGTAACCCGTCCAGCCGGGATTCCAAAAGCAGCCGGTAATATATGCAATCGGATTTTTTGGCTTTGGGTAGTCCTTAGCTTTATCGCCGAAGCGCTTTTCAACATCAACCCAGTGCCAGTCCATATCAATACATGCCACCGTCAGCGGAATATCCTTTTTCTCAAATTCATTCATTAAATCGAGATATTCGTCCTGAGTGTAGCGCCAGAATCTGCTCCACCAGTTACCGAGACAAAAGCGCGGAATCAGCGGCGTTTCACCTGTAATGCGGTAAAAATCCCTCAGCGCCGAGGTGTAATTAAAGCCGTAGGCAAAAACATAAATATCCTTCTCTGCCTGCGGGCGAGGTTCGACCGTTCCGTCCGAAAGCAAGGTAAGCGAAGCCGAATCATCAACCAAGGCAACTCCGTTACGGGAAATTATTCCGTCGCCGAGCTTCACTCCGCCGAACGTAACATCGAGAGTACGGCGGGTTCCTTTTAAATTCCCGCTCTTGAAATCTGTCACAACACGTCCGTCGCTTAGTTTAACGTTCTGCATTTTTCCGCTTTTTAAAATGCAAAATTCGCATTTATCCGTTCGAACGGTTATTCTGTCCGATTCTTTCGCAAAAGAATAATCAACCTTGCCGAGATTTCTGAAAAGAACGGTTTGCGTCGGCAGGTCGCAGAAACCGCCTTTTTCAATTCTGACAAGCTCCGGCGTGATAACCGTTATTCGTAAATCGCTGTCAATTATAACGTTTTCGGCACAAGCCGAACCGTCGGATTTAATCGCATATTTTTTGGCAAAACCGTCCATTTTCTCACCTCGTAATAATCATATACTAAATAAATTTGCATGTCAATTGCCTTTTTTCAATCAACCAAGCACATTAAAATATCAATAGTGAACAAACGGCAAATATTTTTAAAAAATCAGGACTTTTTTTAAAAAACACTTGATTTTTTAAAACTCTGTGCTATAATATATGAGCGTTAAGAAATGCGCTGCTAGCTCAGCTGGATAGAGTGTTTGGCTACGAACCAAAAGGTCAGGGGTTCGAATCCCTTGCAGCGCGCCAAAAGAGAAGTGATACTTCGGTATTGCTTCTCTTTTTATTTTTTATGAATTTTTGAGGGATTCGAACCCTGAGAGGGTGAGCGGCGTTAAGAAAACAGTCCTGTGGACTGTTTTTAGTCGCGAAGTGTGAGACGGGTACTGTCGCCATGCGACGGTCGCCGAGCACGCAAGGCGGCTTGCCGCCTGTATCCCTTGCAGCGCGCCAAAAGAGAAGTGATACTTCGGTATTGCTTCTCTTTTTATTTTTTATGAATTTTTGAGGGATTCGAACCCTGAGAGGGTGAGCGGCGTTAAGAAAACAGTCCTGTGGACTGTTTTTAGTCGCGAAGTGTGAGGCGGGTATGTCGCTTTGCGACGGTCGCCGAGCACGCAAGGCGGT
>ULQB01040799.1_pt1 | contig 16939 bp, 18 predicted proteins | sample 1954041 | NCBI WGS metagenome assembly ULQB01 (sample SAMEA4835644, study PRJEB28245) | human gut metagenome | biome: gut microbiome; material: fecal sample | place: Denmark | collected 2008 | reverse complement strand
GATTGACCGCCAGTTCAGTTTTCTGAACATCGACCAAGAGCTGAGATATAACGCTCTTTCTGCTACTATGAACCAGCGTCAGGCACAGGCAGAAACCATACGCGAGGAACCTCGTCATGAATACCAGCAGGAGAATCATTCCAGCATCAGTGTGGGATTGTTCACGCCCTCTCCTACGGATTATGATACGGAGGAAGCGATACAGGCCAACCGGATTAAAAAGAAGAAAAAGAAACCGAAACGCAAGCGAGGTTTCAGTCTATAATCGATTTTTTATTAACCATCAAAATTCAAATTATTATGAACTATTCCGATTTTATTTACGATTTCAATCTCTATTTGTGTGAGAGATTCGGTTACAGAAACTGTTGTTCTGTCATGCACAACGCCAACGGCATTTGTGTTTCTGTCCATGTAGGCGAAATGGATTTATACATCCGTTTTTGGGAATACAGTTGTGGTGTTGGCAGCATCCCCGACTGGAGCATTATCATTGTACGTAGCAACTTCAAACGAAACCAGCAGGAAAATCTGAAAGACCTTGCCCGCTTCTTCAAGGAGTACGCCCCGCGCTATGGTTACAAATACCTCTGCACCGAGGATGATGACTACAAGTATTATCAGACCCTTGGTCTGAAACTTATCCACAGAGGATTTTTCAGACAATATAATTATGGATTGCCGTTGAAGGAGTTGAATGTCTGATATTAGGTTTAAAGAAAATGAGGGGGTGTTTCCTCTCATTTTCTCTTTATATACCGATAAATCAGAATTTAGAGGCGATGGCGAAACAACTCTATGATTATTGGTTTGTACAATTTGACTTTCCAGATGAGAATGGAAGACCATATAAGTCAAATGGCGGTGAGATGGTGTGGAATAAAAAACTAAAGAGAGAGATTCCTAAAGGATGGAATGTCTTAAAACTTGGCGAGCGTTGCTCTTTCAACAAAAGAACGAGTAGCGGTTATTTCAATCACTCAATCCTATATTTGGATACGTCAAATATCACCAATAATACAATTGATGAACTACAATTTCTGAATCCTTCGAGTGATATTATTCCGAGTAGGGCAAGGCGATTAGTGCAAGAAGGCGATATTGTTTACTCAACAGTGCGCCCAAATCTTAAGCATTTTGGCATTATTATGAATCCCGATTATAATATGGTAGTTTCCACGGGATTTGCTGTAATAACTGCAAATTGGAGTGCATATCGTTACTTCATTTATCAGTTCCTTATTCAAGCTGCAACAATAGAGAATTTATCTACTATTGCACAATCAGCCGTAAGTGCCTACCCGTCAATAAATACATCAGATATAGAGAATCTAGATTTAGTAGTGCCTCCTGATTCTATGATAGAGGAGTATGCAAAAATATCTTGTAGATTGTATTTGCAGATAGATACAAATTATAAGGAAATAAAGTCTCTCACTAAGCAACGCGACGAACTTCTACCGCTTTTAATGAATGGTCAAGTATCGGTAAATTCTGATTTAGCAGCTATTTTAAACCTTTTCCCTCAAAAACACTATTTATAAATATACGTGGGATATTCCCATAAGATCACTAAATTAATTTTATTATGAACGATAAAATTATTCAAAGAAAATTGGTCAAAATCATCTGTGAATATTGTGGAAATGAGTTCTATACAGAAGCAGGTTCTAAATTCTGTTCCGAATGCGAAAAGCATTGGAATGAAGACTAATGAAAAAGATTCAAGAGGGGCAGTTTTGGTCTCTCTAGAATTATATTCTATATTATGATGTTATCATTATCTTATAGAATTATGAAAGAGAACATCATTCAGGCCATAGTTGCGAAGATGCAGCGTAACTTAGACAGCCGACAAATGGCACAGCTTAAAACTGTGCTTGCATCAGAACTGCATAATGTGGAAATTATTGAAAAGGCAGATTGTCTTAGCAAACAATCACAAGAAAATGAACATCTTCTAAACTCTTTCATATCAGCAAAAAAGATAGAAGGATGCTCGGACAAAACATTAGCCTACTACCGTAATACCATTGAACGATTATTAGTTGTACTATCTGTTGCAATTTGTCATATTACCACAACAGATATTCGTTCTTATCTTTCTGAATATCAAGAAGAACATCAATCAAGCAAAGTAACCATTGACAATATGCAACGTATTTTTTCTAGTTTCTTTGCATGGTTAGAAGATGAAGATTATATTGCCAAAAGCCCGGTCAGACGCATTCACAAGGTAAAAACGGATTCACTTGTAAAAGAGGTGCTTTCTGATGAACAGTTGGAACAACTGCGTGATAGCTGTACCAATAAACGAGATCTTGCTCTTATAGACATCCTTTCTTCTACAGGTATTCGTGTTGGTGAACTTGTGAAACTGAACCGTGATGATATAGATTTCCATGAGCGGCAATGTGTAGTGTTTGGTAAAGGTAATAAAGAACGCATCGTTTATTTCAATGCCAGAACGAAGCTGCATTTGCAGCAATATCTTGATGCACGAACAGATAATAATCCGGCTTTATTTGTTTCACTACATTCACCGTACACACGTTTAACTATTAGTGGTGTAGAAGTACGTATTCGGAAATTGGGGCAGTCCCTTTCTATGCCCAAAGTTCACCCACATAAGTTTCGCCGCACTCTTGCAACAATGGCCATTGATAAAGGCATGCCTATTGAACAAGTGCAGCGATTGCTTGGCCATGTACGCATTGATACCACATTACATTATGCCATTGTAAATCAAAATAATGTAAAGTTGGCCCATAAGAAGTATTTAGGGTGAAGTACAGTACTGGATTCTGCTTGAAAATGCGTAACTTTGCATCCAAAATTGGATGCAATGGAAAAATATAAATTGGGAGAGATTGCCACTGTAGAAATCAGTGGAGTTGACAAGAAAATAAAAGACGGAGAGAAAAAAATCCGCCTCTGTAACTTTGTAGATGTTTATTATAACTGGGCTATTACCATAGCTCAGCATGATAGTTTTATGCCTGCTACAGCTCGTCCCAATGAGATCTCCAAATTTCAATTGAAAAAAGGTCAAGTTGCATTAACCAAGGATAGTGAGACACGTGATGATATTGGAATTTCCACTTATATCGCTGATGATTTTGATGATGTAATATTGGGTTATCATTGTGCCCTAATTACCCCCCAAAGAAATATTTTGGACGGGAGTTATCTAAATGCTATTCTACATACAAAATATGCAAAAAAATATTTCGCTTGCAATGCTTCTGGAAGCGGACAACGCTATGCGTTATCCGTAGAAGCACTAAATTCTTTTCCTATCCCCAAAATTCCATTAAGTGAACAAAAGCGGATTGGTGAAATATTCTCATCATTAGACAAAAAAATAGAACTCAATCGTCGGATAAATCAGAATTTACCGACACTTGACCATTCATCAGAAGCGGTAGAAGTTCATCACGCAGCTTAATTAAGTTATTGCTCTCAGCTATATTCTGGTCAATCATTAAATGATATTGCAAAACAACAGCATGAAATGTTTCTATTAATTGTTTAGGAACTTCAAACCAATGATTTGCCAAGAATACTTCTGTTTGAAAGTTCTTAATACCAGATGTTTTCCCTTCAAAATTGAACATATTATCATTATCATAAAGATTTTTCCATAGATAATAAAAGTACTCAGAAAACACTCGTTTCTTCATGCTAAATGATTGACAGAAATTAGAACACACTAAAGCTCCTCCATTTCTTTCAATGACACCATTTGTTATCAATGCCACTCTACCTGTTGCTTGAATAGGGCTTCCTCCAGAAACCTCAATTACAATATCACCATCTTCTAAAAGTCTGTCAGAATGTTTCGATGTAATGTATCTTGAGGGTACATCATTTAGCTTAATAATGTCTGCTCCACGCACACAACCCACTTTAATTGTCCCATCTTTGGGTATATCATCACCCCAATCTCCAGCTTTGTTTTTGTTTATAAAAGAATTAAATGTAATATCTTTCCAGCCTTTAGGAATTTCCCGTTTCAACTTATCATTCCAAACCATCTTACCGCCACTTGACTTGTATGGTCTCCCATTTTCATCAGGAAAGTCAAACTGCACAAACCAATAATCATAAAGCTGTTTAGCCATTGCCTCTAAATTCTGATTTATCGCGCGATTGAGTTCGATTTTGCAGTCTATATTAGACAAAATTGACGCGATATGCTTTTGAACTTCTAATGCTGGTAAAGCTATTTCAAATTGTTGAAGAGAAGTTTTGGAAACTTCCTTAAATGTAGTACCAGAACCTATTGCCTCAATCTCTTTTATGTGATATTTAAGGTAATAGTATAGATAGTCAATATCGCATATAGATTTGTCAACAATAATGTTCTTAAATCCTTGATTAGTACAACATTCAATCGTATTTATTGCTAAAAGTCCAATAGGCGCTCTCGATGACATAAGAATATTGTAGGCAGGTATCATTTGAACAGAACAACTATCACACCCTTTTTGTGTAATATTTCTATTGCCTCGATCTATATATTTGGACCTCTGATCCGATAGATCTTTGGGAGTGATCCACACTATATCCCCATCATAATTTTCTTCGCAAGATGTTGACGGAGTTGCTCCGTTAACAATGTTTGCGATTTCTTCCAATTTATATTTTTTCAGTTCCATAACTTCATCTTATTATTTCTCACCCAACATTTTTCTAACTTGTTTATCAAAGTCAGAATCAATACGTTGTGTGCGATTAAAAATATCGTATTCACTCTCAGCCTTAGCTTTTGCCTGTGATGCAGAGATACGACCTTTGTCCGGAAGAATCTGATAATCATTAAATGAAAGGAACTTATTGACACTTGCAGCAAATTGTTCCATTGTGAAAGTATTATGCCGTTCAATCTGATTTTCAATATAATCAAAATACGATGTTACGGTCCTTTCCAATTGCCTGATCTCTTTCTCAGTCAGATAATTCTTGGCTACAGACACATCCGATTTGAGAATCCGACCATCAGGAGAATTTTTCCATGTAGTCAGTCCCATGTGTTCTTTTGTATGATCGGCTTTCGAATAGATAATCTCTGCAGCAGTCTGTCCTGTAATCGCATAATGGAAGCGATTTTGTACCATGGCATAAAACTCTTGAGTAGTCAGAGCGTTTTTGTCGTAATCAATACTACATTCCGCATATATATCAGTAATCTGTTGCCAGATACGGCGTTCGCTGGCACGAATAGAACGTACTCTTTCGAGCAATTCACGGAAATAATCCATGCCAAACACTGCCGTTCCTTGTTTCAACCGTTCATCATCAAGTACGAAGCCTTTCCGGATATACTCGTTCAGGATTTTGGTTGCCCATTGCCGGAATTTTGTAGCTCTGAGTGAATTAACCCGATAGCCTACGGCAATAATTGCATCAAGGTGATAGAAATCGACAGAAGATGTTTGTGTCTTGCCTTCCATAGCGCCATGTCGAGTGGTTATTTCCATTTTGGAAACAACCACTTCTTTCTGTAGCTCTCCTTCCTGAAAAATATTCTTCAGATGTTTACTGATAGCAGGAACTCCAACCCCGAAAAGCTGTGCCATAGCCTTTTGGGTACACCAAATAGTTTCATCTTTGACGATTACCTGTACCTTTCCCTCTTCATCAGGAAGACTATATAACAAAAACTGTATTTCGCTATTCATTGTTCCCGATATTAGCATTAAACCTTAAAGCGTCCAACTGCTTCATTATCTCTTCCTCCAGACGATGGCTTTCAGCAAACTGTTCGTTCAATGTCTTTTTATATTCGACCATGCGAGAATTAAACTCCTCTTCCGTAATATCCACGTAATCTATCTTGATGTCGAAATATTGCCCAGCTGACAACGAATAATTTTTCTCTATAATTTCATCGTAGCTTACAGCAACCGAGAAATCCTCAACGGCTTCTTTATTTTTGAATGTGTTGACAATTAAGTCAATGTCATCCTTCAGTAATCTACGTTTCTTATTTTTCCCTTCCTTATATTCCTCTCCTAACTTACTTGCATCAATCAATATGACTTTCTCGGCAGAAGCAGCTTTGTCAAAGAACAAGACGGAAACATTCGTACCTGTATTTGCAAACACATTGCTTGGCATGGAGATACAGCCATATACCCAGCGGTTATCTATAATTTTTGTCAAAACCTTTCTTTCAACACCACTTTTGGCTGTAATGAATCCCGTTGGAATGACAATAGCCCCCTTTCCGGTCGTTTTCAGCGAATTGATAAGATGCTGTATAAAGCATAGGTAGATAGACATTGACTCTTTCTTCTTTGCCGGGACAGATGGCACACCAGCCCAAAAACGTACTGTATCAGAAGCCAATGTGTCTCTAAAATCCGAGAAATCCAGATTGAATGGCGGATTGGAAACAACGAAATCGAATTTTCGAAGTGTCCCGTTTTCTTCCTTATGGTATGGTTCTGTAAGCGTATTACCCTGTACGACATTAGGAAGACTTCCTGAGAGATTGTTCAGAATGAGATTCAGTCGAAGCATCTCACTGGATTTTTCTGATATATCCTGACTGAAAATCGTACAACGGTCTTCCCCTATCTGATGAGCCAAGGCCATAAGCAAAGTGCCTGTTCCTGCTGATGGGTCATAACATGTGACACCCCTCAAGTCTGCATTATCACCAACGAGCAAACGAGCCATTACTTGTGCGATTGCCCTTGGAGTATAATATTCCGCGTATTTTCCGCCTCCTGCGTTATTGTAATCTTTTATAAGATACTCAAATATCCGTGAGAAGAAGTCATATTTTTCTGCAAAAATACTTTCAAAATTGAATGACGCAACGGAACTCATCAATGACCGTGCAAAATCATCTCTTTTCTGAGGATCTGTAACAAACTGGGTAAGCGCACTGAATATATTGACCCTGCTTTTTCCGGAAGTTACGACAGAAAATGTATCTGCATTCAGATTGGCAATATCAATCAGTGTAGCATCTAACCGTGTAGAAAAATCTCCTGCTCCGGAGGTGTTATACAAATGCGCCAATGTATGCTCAGGTTTAAGCAAAGGAACGGATGCCGGAAGATAACTGAACAAATCTTCGACTTCTTCTTCCGTAAATTTATCATATTCCGCATCCCATTTATCTGCCTTGCTTAATCTTTCTCCATAGATTTTATCACGCTTTGCCTCATATCCGAACTTGTCATTGAAATACTTATACAGGAACATTTCCGTAATAATCTTATACTCACTTCCACTATTGGCAAGACCGAAATGGGAAGTGGTCGATTTCAATGAATCGATAAGGGCTATCGTAGCTTCTGATATATTTTGGGTATTTGCATTCATATTATCTTAAGTGAACTTGATTGTATTGGTTTATATATTCATTTGCAATGAGATTGTTGATAAATTTCCGATCAGAGATACTTGCATTTATCCCCAAATCTATGAGTTGATGGCCTATCATAGCCAATGTGTCTCTCTTGAAGCTGTTCTCATTCGCTATGATGTTTATATCAAGATAGATCCGGTTATCAATCTCACGTTTCATTTTTGACAGACTTTCAGCTATTTCGTATTCAGCGTTGGAAATGATAGGCTTTTCACGCTTTTCATTTTCTTCCTCAATGCGCTTATGAATACGGACAAAGCGCTCATCTCCCTGATATTTCTTTTTGAGTATATTGTTGCGACGGTTGATCTCACGAATTTTCTTCATCACTGAATCCATATAATCAATGCTTTCTTTCGCATCTTGCGTACTTTGAGGAACGAAACCTTTCTTTCTGAAATATTCCCGAAATTCGTCAGCTAAAATCACATACTTTTCTTCTGTTCTATCAAAGTTAGCTTCAAATTCAGCCTGAACTCTTTCGCAACGTTCGCGAATGTCATTGACAATAATACGCAATTCCTCTGAAATTCCTTTCTTGAACTCAAATTCCAGTTCTGAAAGAGCAACATTGATAATCCCTGACACATCTGCCTTATGTTCGGTACTTTCCAGCAGATTCATTCGTTCTATGCGGTGCGAAACCTCTGTTATGAGTGTAGGAACAGTCCCTTGGGGAAGACTATCGATCTTCTCTTTAAGTTCTTCATCTCCAAATGCCCTTATTTGGTTTATGATTGCCTTAGCATTTTCAAGGGTAGAACGGAGCGTATATAGATTTTCTTTATTCTCAATTTCATCTATTTCTTTTCTGAACTCTTCAAGATTATCGCAAGTATAATTGAACAAAATACTGCGAATTTCCTTTATCTGTTCTATAATCTGCTCCTTATCTACAATGAGTGCCACTCCTACTGTTTCCTTTTCGCCTGTTTCCTCAATATCAGCAGTACGGTTTAATTCACGCAGATAGCGGTCATTTGTAGCATCGAAATTTTCCTTGATATTTACAAAATCCACGACATAGCCATACTTGAATTTATGGTATGGTCTGTTTACTCTTGTCAATGCCTGGAGCAAATCGTGCCCGTCAAGGCTACGCCCCAAATAGAGTTTCTTCAAACGGGGAGCATCAAAACCAGTCAAAAGCATCTGATTGACAATCAAGATATCAACTGATAGTTTCTTCTTATATTCATCAATGTATGCCTTACGCTCCTCCTTGTCTCCTTCATCATGCAAGATTAAAGAAGCCTTCAGTGGTTTTGTATGATGTCCGTAAGCGACCATCGGCTCAGCAGCCATCATCAGATTTTCATCATGTTTTTCTTCTATATACAATGCCTTGTTGAAACGCTCCTGCCACAAACGGTACATTTCACGGGCTTGCGGATTTGTCTTACACACAATCATCGCACCTACCGTATCATCAGCCTGTTCAATACGGAACCGACGAAAATCAGCAATAATATAGTCTATCAATGCATTGAGATAAGATTCATGTTCAATGATCTTGTTGCGGTCTATATCACTTTTTCTGACTTCAATATCACCTGCCAGTTTGTCAAGAATACTCTCTATTTTCTCTTTATAGATTGTTTCGACAGGTTCTCTCATAAGTTTCAGAGTATAGCCGTCTGCTATTGACTTATCGTAATAATAGGTATCTATGTAATCACCGAATACACGCCAGGATTCCCTTTCCTCTCTCAACAAAGGTGTCCCTGTCAAAGCAATCTTTATAGAATCTTTATCAGCTGACAACAAATTTGCCAAGAAACTTCCCTGAGGATTGTAACCTCTATGTGCTTCATCAATAAAGAAAATACGCTGCAAACGGGTACTATAATTAGAATCAATCTGTATTTTGGCAGAGTCCTGTTTGAATTTCTGAATATTGACCACCATTATCTCTGCTTTTCCTTCTGCATTTTCTGTCAAATTCGTACTACGTATATCTGACATCAATTCGTCCCTGCTGTTAGCCGTCCTGACAGACAGTCCTCTTGCCACGAATTCATCCTTAGCCTGTTCCATCAAATCAAGACGATCCACAATGAAATAAAATTTCACAGCTGTTTTCTTTGCCGCATAAAAATCAGTCAGACTACGTACGGAATAATATGTCAAGGCTGTTTTTCCGCTACCTTGTGTATGCCAGATAATCCCGCTTTTTACTCCATTATCCAACTTCTTTCGGATAGCAAAAGAGGCAAAAAGCTGTTGGTAACGCATTACATGTTTTTCCAACTGGGTAGTCTTACTACCGTCTTCTAGTTCAATCTTTTTGTCCACATAGGCAAAACCATATCTTAGTAAAAACAGAAATCTTTCTTTGCTGAGCATCGATGTTAGAATCCTGTTGGTCGGAGTATTGATATCTTTGTTTGTATTATATTCAGGTAGGTTCTTGATAACTACACAATTTCTGTGTTGTAATATCTGTTTCTCCATACTATCAGATACAGCCTTATAAGGATACCCTGCAACAAAACCTTTATCAGCCTCACGGAAGACGTTGAAGAAAGCTTTACTTTTGGATGTACAGCAATAAAATGCACCTTGAATCGGGACACTACTTTCATTGTCATATTCCTGATTGTTGGAAAATATCATCAACTGAGTAACATTCAGGAATCTTCGGAATTTTTCGTTACGCATCCGCACGTTGATACGTTCCCTTTCTGCCAGAATACCATCATGGTTATTCGGCTTCTTGACCTCAATAAACGCTAATGGAAGTCCATTTACAAAACATGTTATGTCCGGTCTAAAACTGTCTCCGCTATCCTGATTCTCACACTCAAATTCAGTGGTTACATGCCATTCGTTACGATCGGCATTTTGGAAGTCTATCAGTTTTATATTACTGTTGGAAGACAGTTTGTTATAAAATTCCCTTCCAAGATCATTATTATTAAGTATCAATATGATTTCACTCAGCAATTGCTTTGCCTGCAAATCGGACAGCTCTGGGTTTAGACGTTGAACACTACGCAAAAAAACATCCGTCAGAATATTAGTCTTGCTGTCATATTCTGTTATATTGTCTAAATATGTATATCCAAGCCTACACAAATGTAAGGCAGCCGGAACCTGCACTCGTGTATTTTCATTGAATTTGTATTCCATAACTTTACCTTTCTCCTTTATCGGTTATCAATTCCTTCAAATCAACTTGAAGAATCTCCGCAATTTGCTGAAGAGTATCCAAATTAGGCTGTGAACGGTTACAAGCATACGCATTGACCATACTGAAACTCTTGCCAAGTTTCTTAGCCAGCCATGTTTGAGAAATACCCTTTTCTGCTAAAACAGTTTTTATTCTGTTCAATTTCATAATACAAGCACTATTATTCCACAAAAGTAGTGAATTATATTATATAATAGGCTTCTTTAGTCGTACTTTTGTATTGTCCAAGAAATGTTTAAGTGTTTTATTCTGTAAACTTTCGAAGTATTGTCGAGGGCAGTTAATCCTAAACAAAAAAATATAGGAATAGGATTATCAATACTTCCAACTGAACAAAAAATTCTAACTAATACTCATATTCTTGATAGATATAAATTCTGCTAAAATAACACACTTATCCGAGAATATCATGAAAACTTTAGAATACAACAAAATACTCCCATATTTTCATTGCCAGTATATTAAATTCATTATCAATATATTAAATCAATTTTATAAAATTCAACTTGATACAATTGTCTCATTAGGAAATGAAGCGAATAAACAAGCTATGAGTTTAGAAATCAAATATTCACAAAAAATTAGGGTTTCACCTACTTCGCATTTCCATGACAGATGCAGTGAATCAGAAAATAATTAAAAATTCATTATTAGAAGTTTTATGAAATAGTAACGAAGAAGGACATTATCAAAAAAGCTTCAGCTTTATTTCTTGATATATGCTTTAAATTATTACTTACAACAACCTATAAGACGGTTGTAAATTCTCGAAAGACCAACCGTTTTATCATTCAAAATATATAATGAAACTGCATTGCCAACAGCAACTCTTCCTTTTCTTAAACGCATTCAAAGGTTATGTAACTGTTTTTCTGTTATAAAATCACATCCATCTAAATAACTAGGAGTAGGCAATGAAACAGGATGTGGCTTGTATACTTTCACGCTTTTAGATGCGTTCTTAAAATACATAACCTCTCTTTCTGTACATGGCGATTTAATGCTATTATCCGTCATCACATAAAGTAACGTCTTGGATTGATCCATTCTTAGTTCTAGAGCTTTCCATGTATCATGATTTTGATTTTGACGGTTCAGCATTACTCTATCATTTACCCAATCAATATATACAGTCTTTCCTTGCTGATTAAGGAGAACTTTAAGTTGTAAAAGCTCATTAGCATCAAGTGAACTATGAGAAAGAAAAACATCATATTCCTGATACAACATATGTTGATTGGAGTATATAAGTTGAATTAGTTCTGTAGGATTTTTCTGTACATCAATTGGTTTTAGCATAGAGAGACGCCTTTTACCTTTACGTTTCTTTGACAACCATGGATTTTCTCCTAGTCTCTGAAGGGAATGAAAGGCCATTTCTCGAAGATCATTATTTTTTTCGCAAGCATTTATCTTATTCAAGAATTCTATCGTTTCATCACATCGGAACTGAGTTGCCTCTAGGAGTATTAGGTAACGTGCATTGATGTCAAGAGGAGAAGTCTTACGCGTTTTGAAATATGATTTGATCAGTTGTTTGATGTATGGAGGGCAAACCTCCTGAACAAAAACAAGATTTGAAGCGAGCTTATCATTACGCCGCCTTTTCTTCTCTTGCCCTTTAAGAACTAAAGATGCATACTTATTATTCCTATCCTGTTCATTCAAATATTTAGATAAAGAGCGCATATGGACCGTATGTTTTAAATACTGCTCTGGAGTATAATATGGAACTGTACGAAGTCCTTTACGGCTTCTTCGATAAAAATCATTTTTCTTTTCCTTACAATAACGTACAATATCCTCCCATTGACACGGATAGCACTCTTTAAATGCAGACAAGAAATCCTTAAAAGAGAAATTCTTTGGCATAACCTCAAACAACTTTTCAGAAATATGCTTTAGATGTAGGTTCTTCTTGAAAATCATATCTCGATAATTCTGCTTGCGGTAGTAGATGGACATATATTCAAATGCTTATTTATTAACGCTAATATGTAGTTTATAAGAATTATTTTTCTCATAATCATCTTTAATCCGTTCTGCACGTTCTATTAATGAGGTAACATGATATTTAAAGTAATCCCATCTAACCATAGGAATATAGCTATATTCGCCATACCAAATTCTAGTATTATTTTGACAATCAACAATATCCGGATATTTTTGATTAAATAAATTCTCTTTTATTATTGTAAACATCCAATCTTTGATATATGTTGTACAACCTGTTTCGCAGCATGTATTTGACTTTAATGCATATTCATAATTCCCTTGTTTATCAGGTAAAACAACTGCGAGTATTGCATTTCTATGACTCTTTCTGTCACTACGAACCGTTTCTCTTAAAGAATAATAAATTTCCCATGGAATCCATTGCGATTTATCATACTTTCCATACTCTTTCATATTTGGGGAAATTAGGACAATAGTAATAGTCGTGGGAAAGATTCTGTCCTTTAACTCTTGCCAAATTTCATCTTCTGACCAATCAGACAAATCTTCTCCATCATGCTCTCCAAAGAATATATGATCCTCTGCAGCTAATAGTTTTTCTATCTCGTCCACATAATGACGTGCTTTGGTAGGAAAATGCCCAAACAAGTGTTGTACATTTTCATCTGCATATTTGTAGGATACGAATACGTTTCTTGCCATAATAGAAGGGTATTAGTTACATATATTTATAACAACTGTAGCAACTATAATCATGAATAGCATAATTAAATAGACAGGATATACAGACTTGTTTAACATCATATACTTTGTTCTTTTTAGTTTTGCATTGTTATCTTCATTGTCCATAAACAATGGTCGAAAGTCAAAAAGAGCATTCCTTTTTTCTTCTGTTGAATTATCTCCTGTGTCCTCTAATGAATTCATGAGATTGATATATTTCTGTTCTCTATTACGCAAGGCACGCTCTAAACGAAGATAATAAGCATCTATATACCAAAACACAATTATTGGGATTATTGCTAGAAGCAACCACCAATCTAAATCCTTAATACTACAACCAATAGCAAAAAAGCCTGTAACAATAGTAACTAACCAAGTTTTGGCATTAGCACTATTCCCAGCCATTCTAGTAATGTTCTCCTGCATCATCTGAAGATATTGGAGATCTTGTGCGTCATAATTTAGCATATAAAAGCGTATTTAATAATTCCATCTATTATCTATAGCGTCTTCAATCAAATCTTCTATATGATCTTTTATGTCATTATAAACATATTCACTTGAACTATAGATAGATTTGAATAGAGTAACATAGTTTGATAACCTATGTCCAGATGGGGTGATAACGTTGAAAAACGGATTACAACCTTCATTATCTTGATTACCCTGACTGTTTTTGAGTCGGTCAATGCGAATACCAACAATACCTTTGTGCAATTCCATTGCTTTTTCAATTTCATATTTTACCCACTTCCTCTCAGATGTTTCGTAACCTACTAATACAACTAGACAAGAACGCATAGAAAGTTGTTTATCTATCCATTCTCGTATCTTTGTATCTGACTTATAGCGAACCTCTTCCCAGTCATTATCACAAAAAGTAGACAGTCCATCGACTTTTCCCATGTTGCGAATTTGAGAAGCTCTCCATGCATCACGATTGTAGTGAAAACTAAAAAATACTTGTCTTTTCATATTAAACATCATTTGCATCCAGTTAAAAATCTGGACAAATTAAATATTAAATCAAATAATTCCGGAAAAGGGAAAATTAAGTACTTTGATTTCGTTGAAATTAGTATTTAAACGTGCAAATATCTAAGATTGGTTTTTATCTTTAAGAAGACACGTTTAGGATTTGTATAACTTCATACGTTAATCGCTCCGGTTTCATGTAAAGTTGGCCGATAGCAACAAAGTAATATTTATGTGTGAAACTATAGGAAGCAAACACGTGACATGTTCGGAATCTAAGTAACACTAAGATTTCTGCGTAGTCTAGCTAAACTGACCTGTTCTCCCACAATTTTCATTTATTTAATTTAATTTTCTTGGCAACTTGGTACCCATTGTACTTTTTGTCATAGTTCAACATATCATATAATATACAAATATAGTGGTTTTACTTTATTTTATGATGTGTTACAGGAATAAATTTTCGAATTTACTCTTACCGTAATCTGCTTGACCACATCATTGGACGTTGAGATATTAAATGCTATTATATTATTCGTAGAGTTAGTATTTCACATATAGCAAACAATATATTGTTTCTTACTGGAAAGCGAAACTCATTATGATTGTACAACTTTTACCCTGATATTTATACAAAGAAGACACAAATCAGTAAAATACTACAATAAATGTATATACATTTTTTGTTGCAACAACTTTTGTAGTTACATTTTATGTATTATATTTGTGACAGGAAATCAAAAATAGAGCGTTATGGAAACTCCGTTTATATTTGGAAAGATTGCTACTGAGAAGAATTTTACCGACCGTGAGAAAGAAACAGCCGACTTGGTTCAGAACTTTACGTCGCTAATCAACACGATTATTATCTCTCCTCGCCGTTGGGGTAAAAGTTCGCTTGTAAATAAGGCTGCAAAATTAGCGATGGCGCAGGACAGCAACCTCCGAATCTGCCATATCGACCTGTTCAATGTACGTAGCGAGGAGCATTTTTATTCGCTGCTCGCCCAGAAGGTCATTGCCGCCACTTCCACAAAATGGGAGGAGGCAATCGAGAGTGCGAAGAGTTTCTTTTCGCATCTTGTTCCCAAAATTTCAATCGGTACAGACCCCACCAATGAGGTTTCAATCGACTTTGATTGGGAGGAGGTAAAGCGCAATCCCGATGAAGTGCTCGATCTTGCCGAAAAGATTGCCAGGAAGAAAGGCCTGAAAATCGTGATTTGCGTAGATGAGTTCCAAAATATCGCGGAATTTACTGACCCAGACTATTTCCAGAAAAAGTTGCGTTCACATTGGCAGCTGCACCAGAGTGTGGCCTATTGTCTCTATGGCAGCAAGCGCCACATGATGATGGAAGTGTTTACCGACTCTTCCAAACCATTCTACAAGTTCGGCAACCTGATGTTTCTCAATAAGATTGAGACGCCTTGCCTTGTGGAATTTTTCAAGAGTCGTTTCGCTGATACCGGTAAGAACATTGACGATGAAGCAAGCCATTTGATTGCAAAACTCGTAGATAACCATCCATATTACGCACAGCAGTTGGCACAGCTTTCATGGCTCAGAACAAAGGATGTATGTACCGTTGAAATCGTACGTGAGGCACACACAGCGTTGGTGGAACAGTTAAGTCTGTTGTTTGTAACAATTACCGAAACACTGACCACCCAGCAACTGAACTACCTCAAAGCTCTTATAGCTGGCGAAAAGGCCATCAGTTCGACCGAAGTAATGCATCGCTATCAAATCTCTTCAACGACCTCAATATCCCGCTCAAAGGCTACCCTTATCAAGAATGATATATTGGATAATAAAGCCGGTGAAATCTCGTTCCAAGACCCGATTTATGCCTATTGGTTGAAGACTGAGTATTTCGCAAAATAATAAGACTATGAATAAGTGTAACCGTACTTGGATTGCTTTCGCCAATAAGAAAAGATGTAGGCATGCTGATGCTATAAATACCTTAGGGTTTATTTCTTGGAGAATGGGGAGAGCTCGTTTCGCCATAGGCGATATAGTATATCTGTTTATGTCCGATGAACGTTATGTCCGTTTCAAAATGATTGTAACAGCAGAGAACTGCAAACGTGAGGATAAGGAGTTTTGGATAGAAAAGGCTCCTAATGATAAAACTTATAAACTGGAATTGCTTGCAGAATCAAATCGTTCTCGATTGACAGAATCTGATTTATTGCAACATGGATTTAAGGGAGGTAAAAGTTTAGAAATTCCCAATTGCAACAATATGGAATTGATAAACTACATCAAATCTGTTTTTTGATATTACTTTTTTGTCAGCAGACTTAAGTTTCTGATATAACATTTCTATGATTGAAGTCGTTACTGGAATGGTTCCTATTTCATTTAATTGTCTATCCATACTGCAAAATATAGCAATAATTTGAACAATAAAGGAAATAATACTTCTTTTTCTGTTCAGAATATTACTACTAAGGATATCCTGCTCAAAGGCTACCCTTATCAAAAATGATATATTGGATAACAAGGCTGGTGAAATCTCGTTTCAGACCCCGATTTATGCCTATTGGTTGAAGACTGAGTATTTTTTAATAATATAAATATGGACTTATATAATAGACTAGAATTAGGAGACACACGTAATGTCAATGAGGAAGAACAAGAAAAATTCTTTTATCAACCTATTTAACGTGAGTTCGACGAATTCAAAACAAAGCAAG
>ULQB01013653.1_pt1 | contig 17297 bp, 9 predicted proteins | sample 1954041 | NCBI WGS metagenome assembly ULQB01 (sample SAMEA4835644, study PRJEB28245) | human gut metagenome | biome: gut microbiome; material: fecal sample | place: Denmark | collected 2008 | reverse complement strand
AATTCTATAGAATCATCATTAACAATATTTCTATTAAGAACAACACTAAAGACCCAACAACCATTAGTTTTTATAATATTATCATTGAGTTTATAATTATAAGTTTTATTAGTTGCAATAGATCTATCAATTTGTCTATTACTTGCTAAATCTATAAGAGCGCCAGATATACTAGAACTGAGCTTTGATGTTTTTCCATCATAAATCCAAACTTTATCAACAGGAAACTTTATAGGTTGTGTTGTAGCACCTTTACCATAAAAGACATCAGGAAATATAAAATCACCTTCAAGACTCCAGTTAGAATCAACTCGTTTAGCCCAATCAGTATAAACATCAACATAACCTTTTTGAAGTAAATTAATTGATTTATTTATACCACCCCCTGTAATAGCAATTGTTTCTTGAACATCATTAGTATCAGTATTAGCTTTAGCATCAATACTTATACTACCGTTATTACTTCCTGATTGAGGTGTGATAGTAAATGTTTTTTTAATCATATCTTTAGATATTTGTTTATACGACAAAAGGTCTAATAGGTACCTTAGCACCTATTAGACCCATAATCAAATCAACAGACGACTTACGAAATAGTCCAAGCGGTATTCGTAGTAATCGTAATCTGTTTAGTTTCTCCCGCAGCAGTGAAAGTCAATGCGGTCGGAGATACAGACAGAGTAGCATCACCGGCGGCTTGAGTTACAGTATATTTCTGACCATTTACGGTAATATTACCGGTACGAGTGTTAACCGTCGGGTTAGCAGCAGCGGTAAACGTAATTTCGAAAGCGTAAACATCATTTGCTCCCGGATCACCTTCAATCTCAGCACCAGAGTTATATTCTTTCTTATTTACGACCAATTTACCGGTAGTCAACCAAGAAGAAGCGTCAGAATCAACAGCAAACGTGATAGAAGCTAAATTGGAATTACCAGTGAACTTCTTAGCTTCACCGGTTTTAACGAAAGCCAACGATTGAGTAGTAACATCCCAAATCGTAGAACCTTCCTGCTGCAAAGTAACGTCTTCAGTCAAATCTTCAACAGTAACGGTAATTAAACCAGAACGTCCGTTACGACCTTTATAAACCGGAGCAGTAACATCTACTTGAGAGTTACCAGTTCCCTCAACAGCACTCAAAGTGATCCAACTCGGTTTAGCTTTCAAAGCATATCCGGCACGCATAACAGGTGCACCAACTCCATCAACTAAACCACCAATTTCAACAGCAGTTGCTCTTTCATTCAAAGCAGAATCTTTAATCATAACAGTAATAATTTAATTATTCGTAAAAAAGTTTGAAGTTCCGCACGCCCCACAAGCTATTCCCCTACTGGGGTCTGCAAAGCGTAGCGGAACATTTAAAAGTTTAAGAAACAGTCCAATCAACATTAGAAGTTACTTTGACAGTTTGTGTACCACCAGCAGCTTCAAACGTTAGACTAGTTTTATCAAGATTCAAATAAGGATCTTGTTCAAACGTTGCAGTGTAAGTAGCATTTCCAGTAACAGTAACAGTTCTGCTAGCATTCGTATTACCATCACTCCATTTAACAAAGTGATAACCGGCAGACGGTGTAGCCTTTAATGTAGCAGTTTCACCATAATTGTAAGTACCACTTCCACTAACAGTACCACCTGCACCCGCAGTTACAGTCAGTGTATAACTGTTAATTTGCCATACAGCATAGTAAGTAACATTACCAGTAACTTTGGTAGTTGTGCTTACATTAACAGAACCACTAGCTGACGTAGACCATCCCTTAAAAGTATATCCAGTTCTTGTAGCAGTAGGAAGAGTTCCTAAAGCGTCATTGTAATGGAATGAACTACTAGACTTGCTAGGAGTACCACCATTACCATTCCAAGTAACCGTATAATTCTTATAAGTTGCAGTCCATCTAGCGTACCAAGTCTTATTAGAAGTAACCTTAGTTGTCGTAGTTAATTTAGTACCACCAGTAGCGGCAGCAGTATCGAACCAACCTGCGAACGCATACGTATAAGTATTATCCGCAGCTCTTGAACAAGTAGGTAACGTTCCAATAGCTTCATTATAATCTTTAGTTATAGATGAAGAAGAAGGAGTACTACCGCCATTAGCGTTAAATGTAAAGGTGTACCTATTAACAGCTCTGGTCACATAAGCATAATAAGTAGCAGCACCTGTTACACTCGGTGTTTCTAAAGTTAATGAAGAACCAACCTTAGTTCCACCACCGTTAGCAGCAGTATACCAGCCTTGAAAAGTATAAGTGTACTGAGCATCATTTGAAGGCATAGTCAAAGTACAAGAGCCTTTCGACCCATAAGCAACAGATTGACTAGTCCTATTCAAAGACCCGTATGTTGTTTGATAATTTATTGTATAACTCCGTTTAGTTGCAGTCCAATGTGCATATATTGTAGTATTACTTGCACCCATTGTCGTATTAGCAGTAACTTGTGTTCCACCGCTAGCAGCAGTATACCAACCCGCAAATGCATAAGTAAATTCAGCATCCGAATTCTTAGTAGGCGTTGGTAAAGTGCCATAAGTACTTCCGTATTGAACGCTCTTAGAAGCAGGACTTACTGCATTTCCACCATTAACATTATAGGTTAAAGTATAACTATTAATAGACCATTGAGCATAATAGGTAACAGTACCAGTTATCTTAGTAGTAGATGAAATCTTCGTACCACCACTAGATGCCGTGTACCAACCAAGGAATGTATAACCTGTTCTAGAACAAGTCGGAAGAGTACCTAATTCTGAACCATATGTTTTAGTAATAGTTGATGGACTAGGAGTGCCACCACCGTTACCATTGAATGTTGCAGTATAACTTCTAATATTAGCAGTCCACTGAGCATAATAAGTAACGTTTCCTGTTACAGTAGTAGATGCAGATATTTGAGTACCACCCGTTGCAGCTGTAAACCAACCCTTAAATGTATAAGTATATTGAGCATTAGAAGCTCTTGTCGGAGTAGGTAATGTACCTAAAGTAGAACCATGAGTCTTAGTAGTTGACGTAGGACTTACAGAACCACCATTAGGATTCCAAGTTACAGTATATGACTTAAGAACAAATACCGGAGTAATATGAGTATTGGCAGTAATGTTAGAAACTGTCAGAGGATTAGTAGTAGAACCATTAGACCACTTACTAAAATTATAGCCAGTACTTGGAGTAGCTGTCCAAATAGCAGAACCACCGTATTCTACACTAGACTTATTAACGCTCGCTGTACCACCAGTTGAATTAGCAGTAGTAGTTGTAAAAGTCTTAATTGTAAACTTAGCAGTTAAGCTGATATTGGCAGTAACAGCAAATGTATATGAAGCATTGCTAGATACTTTAGTACTTCCGTTATACCAACCCGCAAAATTATAAGCTGTCTTAGGAGTTGCAACTACAGTAGCATTAGCACCGTGTTCTACAGTTTGACCAGCAGGACTTACAGTACCTTTGTTTATATCCTCAGAAGTTGCATTAACAGTATAGCTCTTAATCTTATATTTAGCAACAAGAGTTCTATTAGCAGTTAAAGTAACAGCGAAAGAAAGACTTGTAGAAACAAGATTAGAGCCTTCATACCAACCAACAAAATCATACCCAGTAGGAGCGGCTTTAGCAGTCAATATAACTTGTGTATCACGATAATAAGTTCCTTCTTTAACTCCACCTGTAGCGGATGAACCAATAGAACAATCACCAACATTTGTAATAGTAGTTCCTGAACTATTAGTAGTTAAAGCTGAAATCTTAATAGTAAACTTATCAGCTTCTACTTGAGTACAATTAATAGTTTTCGTAATACCGCTGACTGAAACAGTAACAATAGTTGTTCTGCTCGCACCGGCATTCTTACTCGCAGTTAAACCAACCGTTTTATTACCCGTACCACTCTTAGCGGTAGGGGTAAGCCAAGAAGCAATAGCCATCTTAATACCCCCCCCCTAATTATGAAACCGTCCATTCGACGTTAGAAGTAACATTAACAGTTTGAGTTCCACCAGCAGCCTCGAAAGTAAGAGAAGTCTTATCTAATTCGAGATATGGATCTTGAGTAAACTTAGCAATGTAAGTCTTATCCGCGTCAATAGTAACACTTAGAGTTACATCGTCAGAAACCTTAACTCCATCTTTCCACCAACCGCCAAAGCTATAACCCTCAGCAGCTGTAGCATGAATAGTAGCAACAGTACCATCCTCAAATTCAGCAGTTTCAACTCCCAAATTAGATTCTTTATTGATACCAACACCACCTTGAGCTACGCCTTCATCTTCGGTTTTAACTGTAAGTGTATAATGTGTGGGTTCAGGAATAAGATCGCATTCAATAGTAACTTTAATGTTTTTCTCAACCACAAAGCTATACTGATTGTTACTGTTAAGAGTGATTTTAACACCATCAACAAGTACTTTATTCAAAGTATAACCTGAACTTACATTAACTTTAATCGTACAAGTATCACCATCATTATAAGTACCAGCACCTTCCATTGTAGCACTTCCATTAGGAATAGCTTCATAGGTAACTTGGAATTTATCAGAAGCATTAACCTCAAAACGAGCTTCAATAGATTTAGAGTCATTCATGACAATATCACGTAAAGTAGTTAAGGGCGCACCCGAATCAGTCCATTCCTTAAAATGATAGCCGCTATCTGCTAATGCTTCTACAGAAACGGTAGTTCCGTCAACAATATTAGAGTAAGTCTTTGTGCCACTATAATAGTCGCTCCAACGTCCATTGATCTTTGCACGACATTTACCACCCGTTCCAGCAGTAAGAGTTAGCGTTCGCATGATCACTTGGTCGAACGTAGCAATATGCATTGCATTCGTTCCGGTTTTAGCAGTGAATGTTGCAGGATTATCTGAAACCTTTGCACCACTTGTATTCCACTCTCTGAACTTGTAATTGCCAACCGCACGAGCTTCAACTGAATAAATCGAACCTACAGCAGTTTTAAACGTGTGTTCAGAAGTAGACCAACTAGACCAAGAACCATCACCTATATGATAACGAGTTTCATTAGTTCCGTCAGAACTTACCGTAATAGTAACTTCTTCCGGTGGAATCTCTACGAATGTACAAGAGAAATCTACATTCTCAGTGATAACCTTTGAATAAGGATTAGAGTTAGAAGTAGTTCCACCAATATTCCATTGTTCAAAAGAATAACCGTTATCAGGAACACCTAATACCTCAATTGTCTCACCGTCAGTAACACTAATGTTAGAATGCGAAGATGCAGCTTCTGAATATTCATCAGAGCCAATCTTATATTTACATTTACCATTAGAACCAGCAGTGATATTAACAATATGAGTTTCAGGTGGAATGTAAGTTTCCTTGAAATAAGCAGTATAAACTTTGCGATGCAGACCTTCTTCAACAATGATATTATTTTCATTATTAGGAAGATTAGCACCAGTAGGAGTTACCCACTTTTCAAATTCATAACCGCCGTTAGCTTTACCAGCGATAGTGACAATAGTCTTTTCCGGAGCAGTGACTTCGTGTCTTTCTGCCCATTGAGACCAAGCATCATTAATATCTTTATATCGAACTAAACCATTCGCATCTGCCACGATACTAAACGTGAAATAACGAATAGCTTCTTTAAAGTTTACCGTAATCGTAAGATCTCGCGTAACAACGATGCTATATGTACCATTACTATTATCTACAAGATTACCACCAGAAGCAGTAACTGTATCAACAGCCCAACCCTCAACAGGACTTGGAACAATTATTGCTGTTTGACCGGACTTATAAGTACCGCCACCGCTAACTGAACCTTTATCAGCAGGATTAGTTATAATAGTTACATTGTACTCCTCAATAACAGGAGTATCAAGCTCGAAGTGTGCAGTATAAGTTTCATCTTTCTCAACAACAAGATCATATTGAAGATTAGTAGAAACAATACGATTTAAACTATCAGTCCAATGAGTAAAATGATACCCTTGAATTGCCGCAGCTGTTATAGAATGCCTTGTACCTTTTGGGAATGTTCCGGCACCAACTACATATCCTGCATTAGCCGGATCAGCATTGACATTAATATAGAATTGTTCAATAGGAGCTTCATCCTTTTCAAATACGCCTATCAAATCCATATCTTTCTTAATAGTAAAAGACCAATTAGGACTAATAGACATAATCTCATTAGTATGGAACTCTTTCCAACCTTTAAAGTGATAACCTTGAACAGGTTTAGCATAAAGTTCAACACGACTACCAGCTTCAAATTGGAAACGGAAGCCATCTGAGTTTTCATCAGGAACAATAGCAGAACCACTACATCCAACAATACCACCCTCTTCAGGAGAAGGAACTAAAGTAACTCTATAGTAATCACGTTCGATATGACCAGACTGCATAAAATCTTGAAGATCTTTGATGTAAGTCCAAGCACGAATATATGTATCTTGACAACCACAAGTATTATTTCTAATACCACGATTAGGATGCACATAATTAGCTTTAAGACCAATGCAAACAAGAGTGTCATCAGTCAAAGACTCACTACCAACAATCAACTCTCTATCAATAGCAATAATATTACCATCAGTAGTTAGATTAATTTCGCAACCTTTTTCATCATACATATAGTAACAACCATCAGTACGATGATAGAAGAATCGAACGTTATGCTCACGCTTAGGAAATGTACCAAGAGGAAGAACTTGTTTTAACTTGACAATTTTAATATTACATTCCATAGCATTAAGTTTAAACAAATATAACTACGCAGAACCGTTAAGCACTGCGTAGTTTTCCAAGCAACTTTAGTCAGTTGCAGTATTCAGAGAAATGGCATTATCACCGGAACCTTTAGCTAAAGTCTTAATAGCTTCAAGTTTATTTACAACAGCATCGATCACAGCTTCCGTACCAACAACGATTTGGAATTTGCGAGGACTATTGTTATCAGCGGCAATTTCAGGGAATTGATTAAACTCAGCCGTAGAAATAACAAGATAAGCGACTTTACTAAAGCCAACTTTCGGGTCACCAATACCCCAAGCTTTCTGCCACTCATCATGAGGATTCCAACCTATGTTAATCAGAGAATAACGAAGATCTTCATCACTAAGAGCAACATCAGCTAAGAAACCGGATAACTTCGTATGTTCAACGGTAATAGTACCATTGGCTTTTTGATCGGCAAGAATACCAAATACGTTCATCGTTAATTTGGTAGGCTTTTTAGCAACAACAGTTATCTTAACAGCACCATCAGCTTTCTCGATAGTAATATCAAATAACTCTTTGTTATAAGCAGTAAGACTAAGGTTCTTCTTAATCTTCTCTACCAACCGATCAACGGTATCAGTAGCATGAATCCGAACAGGTATTTGAACAATCTGAGGATTAGGATTAACAGTCAGACCATGACGATACTCCTCAGAAGAACAAATTTCAATAGCACCACAAAACTCAGCATCTGCATTATATACAATACCTTCAGCAGGCTTAAGTGCCGGATTCGTAAGACCTTTAAGAATAATAGTTTCTTTCTGATCTGTTTCCGTATATTTACGAACGTTATAAGTGAAGTTAAAAGGATTAATATCCACTCCACGTTGATTCATAAATCCACCGTCCTTAGTAGGAATTGCAGACATAATTACAAACGGCTCAGGTCTACCAGTAGTAGGCAAAGCAGTACCATAAGCAGTACAAATGCCGAGTTGACCGTTAGATAACTTAGTATCAACAGTAACATTATCGACAAATGTTTTTCCGTAACTTACAATTCTCATAGTAACGTTTTATTTTAAAGAATTACTTTCATTTATAGCAATTTGATAACCTTCATCTTTAAGTTTACCAAGAAGCTTCTGTGTAGCAAGGTTAATAATTTCGGTTTTAAACGGAAGTTCAGTAGCAGTATCAGTTACAATATCAAACCTAGTAGGTTGTCTAAGATATGTAATAGTAACATCAGTAATCACAAACGTATCATCCATATCTACTAAAACCCTATTACTTTCTATCGTACATATAGGATGAATGTGTCTATTAAGACGATTGTGATACGTTTGAAGCATATCCCTACGCTGAACATCAGAAACTAAATCCATACCGGCAGATTTGCTCTCTCGCACCTTTGTAATCACTCCGTCAAAAGTGATAACCTCGTATAAGCCCGAATAATGCTTGTAGTCAAATTGTACTAACTTAATAGTATATTTATCTCCAACTACAATTAGCTGTGGCGTATCGAAGTAAAACACTAGTGATTCGGGATAATACTCGTTATTGTAACGTTCATAAGTCACATTGTAACCTTTTCGCAGTAATATGGAGAGCATATAGTTGATATATTCAAATAGACCCTCTTTACGATAGATCTTAGCAGGATAATGAAACGTAACGGTATCATTACCGATTTGAATAACGAAATCTTCTATATAACCGGGAATAGTTTTAAATAGCTCACTGATATTAACAACGTAAATCCTAGTAGTAACAGATTCAGTTGCTCGATAACGTTTAAACTTATCATATATAACACTTGCATCATAAGAGACACCATGTAGATAATTCGCAGGTAAAAAAGCGAAGCCTCTATTACCCTCATTTGCGAGAAGGTAAAGAGGACTTCTATATGTAGTCTTTAGCACCTGCAAATCATCGTAATAACGACCAGTCTCTTCAAAGGCTTTAATCTTTTGCGTAAGCAGTACGTCAATAGCTTCATTAAGAGCAATATCAATATACTGCGGACGAATAGATTCTTGCCTATTAGCATTAATCTGCTGAATCTTATCGTTTACAGCAATATGTGCTTCTTTACAACTACTATACATACTGACACTATTTTGTTAGTTTATAACCGAAGCCTTATAAGCAGTGAAAAGTTGTGCTTTATATTCAACATTTTCGGGAGCAGCTAAGAAAGCCATAACACCCTCAATGGAAGAACCAAGAACTACTTCCGGACGCACAGTGTCAAAGTAATTATCACCGTCTTTCGTAATGACTTGAGCGGCGAGTAACTTATAGACTTGCGCCATTGCTTCTACATTCTTGTTATCAAACAGAGAAATAAACGCATCTGCATTCGTTTGAGAAAGTTCAGCTATAGCCGTCTGCAAATCTCCATGTTCCATTTTAATAATCTGTAGAGTATCAGCCGGAGCATTACAGATAAGCATATTTCTAATACGTTTATAAGAAGACTCATCACCTGTGAACAACTGAGCCAACTTAGTAGCAGTATTAACAACAGCTTTAGTCTTAGCATCTTTCATACGCTTAACATCTTCAATGCTATGTAAGTAAAACCGAATATTAGTAGATTTCTCAACATCTTCCGGTTTATTAGCAACAGTAGAAGTAAGCAGAGCAAGACGCCAAAGAATATAATCTTGCGGCTTAATAGGAGTCATGTACATATACAGATTCTCTTCATGAACCGCAGTACCTTCACCAAAGAGCATAGCATCAAAGATAGCTTTCTCTAATTTATTCGGAGCAACCTCAGTATTAATACTGTTCTTTTTAGCCCAATCAAGAATAGCATCACGTTTAACAGGATCATTAAGAGAAAACTCCCAACCAGTTTCAAGCTCATAACCTTGAGCGGGAACTTCAACAGTTGAGTTTTTAAGATGCTTCAAAACGAGGTCTTGAAAGTTTACGTTACGGCTATCAGCAGAAGCTCCAATGATCGTAGGAAGTATAGAAGCCATTTCAGCAGTTTTACTAGATAGAGTAAGAACCGCTTTAATGCTCGGACCGAAAATAGTATTGAAAGCACCAATACTTTTCTGATTCACGACTTGAAACATAGTCGGATTCAGCTTTAACGCTAAGGTTATTTTGCGTGAGTATATCATATAGTTTATACTTTAGTAAGTTTATACTTTACAATAATCGTAATGTACGCTTATTCAAAAATCATTTCAGCCCAGAAAGAAGTAGTACCATTAAGCATATTGATACCTTGTGAAGACATAACCTCATAAGTAGCAATATCCTCTCTAGTAGATAACATCTTACTATAAGCACCCCACTCTTTAGGTAGCGGAGTAATACCTTGATAAACACCGTACAAATATTCACGACCCTCTTCACAAACCAACTGAATATTTGCTTCACCACTCGTGTTATCAATAGAGTGATCCAAGAACACCATCGTATAAGAGGTAACAGGGAAGCCACCATACATACGACCATTCTTACGATCCATTTCGGCACGAGAACCAGTATCAAACAAATCTACAACCTTAACAGAAACGGTAGCTCCGGAATAGTGCTTATACTGATTGAAGTATGCACCATAAGAAAGGATACCACCACGGCTTTGAATCTCCTCAGAACCTAACTTATCAAAGTAACCATTTCCGATAGCTTCATTCTTAATACACTGTTGGAACATTTTAGAACCACCTTTACCGGTATAAAGAACGATATTTTTGTTACTCAAATCAATATCGTTACGAACTTCAAAGATACGAGAAAGAATCATATCAATAAGCTCGATAGTCATGAATGAGTATTCGAAGTAGTTACCGAATGCGATAAGAATATCACGAACACCAGCACCACGAGGAATAGGTTTATTTGAATGTTTTTCTTGATTATGAATAACACCGTTAATATCACGGTTGTAAGCAGAGAACCACAAATCCTCTTCTAACAAACGTCTACGCATGAACTCGAACTGACGCATTTCATAAGGCATCCAAAGAGTACCTTTAGAACCATCATCATAATCAAGTTCAAACTCGGTTACAATATTAGCAATGTTACCGGTAATAATTTTGGAGAATCTATGGAAACCAAATTGGTTAGTCATTTCACTCCAAGATTCAGCAGTAGAACGAGAACCAGTAGATAATTCACCGGCAATCGTAGGAGCACCCATACCCCAATATTTACCTCTCTCAAAATTGCTGAGATCAATAAACTCATCAGGATTACCGCCAAGGATAATCATTTCATAGATATATCCACCAGAAGCAGTCTGCTCACCATCGGTCTGCATACGAACCATGTGCTTTCCGTCAGGAGTAATAGCAGAATACTGATAAGGAATCCAGTTATCTTGGAACTCCGCTTTGAAAGACATAAACCCTTTACCGGGGGTTTGAGTAGGCGTAATCAAACGCACAATCGGGGAAGTAACAGTAGGTTTCCCCATAATCTTCCACTTATACTGAGTATCACCAGCATTAATAGGTTTCTTACGAGAGATATTCCCTTGACCTTCCGTAAGAGAAAGAAGAGGGAATTGATTACTGTTCCTACCCCAAAGATAAGTAAGAGACTTATTCAAATCGACAGCACCAAGAACATTAAAGTTCAATAGCATATCGGCATCAGAGTAAATCTCTTTGGAATACTGTTTTTTTCCAATTTCTCTAAGCATAGTTACGATAATTATTTATTTGAATCAATAATACCACCCGGAACAATAGGACGTCTATTAGGATTAACTTTAGTACCGCCACCTTGAGTGGATACCTTAACTTTAGGTTTACCACTAGAAGTAATGTTCAAACGACGAACAGCTTCTTGTCGTATAGATGCAGCAGCTAACTGACTAATATCAGCACCTAATAAGTTACGAAGTGCTACCATAGCGAACGTTTCATTATCAGCAAGCATATCAAAAACATCTTTCTGAGCTTGCGTATAGAAATCACCATTAACTTCAACAACAGGAGCTGTTAGATACTTAACAATATCTTTACGAGAAAGAATTTGTTCTTTACCATTAACAGTTCTTTTAACACCTGCTGTTGGAATTGCAAGACCTCCGATAGTACCTTTATTAACGATCTTATCGTATAAAGAATCAGGAACGTTAAGCACTTTAGCTTTACCATTCTCATCATAGGTAATACCGTAGGCTTTATCAAGAGCTTCTTGAGCAGCTTGATATTCGGCTTCTTGCCTAGCATTTGCAGCTTCAATCTCACGTCTCTGAGCATTGGCAAGATAATCAAGACTCTCTTTAGCAGTTTCAGCTAATACTTTATCAGCTTTAGAAAAACGAATAATACGTTCGATTTGAGCATCAGAAGTACCTTTACGTTTTTCAGCAGAACGAATAACAGCTTCTAACTGATCATCTGATTTATCTTCAAGGGTCATTGTAGTCCAATCAACATGATTAGCAAAACCCTCGAGAGAACCATACGTTTGTTTGTAAAGAGCAGCTTGATAAATATCCGGATTAGTACGGAAGAAATTGTTGATAGCTTCACTTTCAGCTTGACGTTTAGCAAGCTCTGCAATATCAGCATCACGTTGAGCAAGACCTTCAACAGTCATTTCATATTGCTTAGGCGTACCATCAGCATTTACCGGAGTTAAACCAGAAATAGCAGAAATAGCAGAAACATCTATAGTTTCATCTTGAGTTTCAGCAGCAGCAAACTCATCTAACTGAGCTTTAGTGTAAACAATCTCTCCGTCTTTAACGGCATTACCGTCAGCATCAAGATCATACTCAACATCACCATCATCAGTAGTAAGAACAATCTTAGTAGGAGTTTCAGTTTCAGTTTCAGTTTTTTGAGTAGCAGTTTTAGCAGCTTCTTCTTCAGCTTTACGCTTAGCTTCTTCCTCTTCTGCTTTCTTACGTTCTTCTTCTGCTTTAGCAGCTTCTTCTGCTTCTTTAGCAGCTTTAGCAGCTTGTTCAGCAACTATCTCTTCCGCAGTTTTAGTAGTATTACTATCAGTAACACCACCAGGAACAATAGGATTTGGCATAGTGTTTTATCTTTTATAAATTAAGTTATAACAGTGGCAAATGTAATAATAATATATGTATTAAAAATGGCATTAGAAATATTATTAGAAACAGCATTAGTACCGCCTATCACACGGCTCTCTGAAATTCCAATTAATTTATGCCATTTTAAGGCTCAAATAAAGACCTCTGACGAACCCAAATTTCAGTCGATATAGTTGTTCAATTCGACAAAAATAAGAGCCTACATTAAGACTTCCGTGGCTTATTGGCGTTAATACGATTCATGCGCTTTTGTTCCTCAAACTTGGCACGTTCCAGATTAACTCTATCAATATCTAAGTTTAACTTAGTCATTTTAAGATAATCATCAAGAGTACCACTATTAGATTCATCTTCACTAATATAATCATTACCATTCTTATCTACTTGAAGCTTAGCATCAGTAATAATAATATTAGTAAGATTAGTATCAGCAGCAATAGCTTCCTTAGAATCGCGATCAAGTTGAGCTTGTTCAGCTTCAAATTTACGTTGAGCTTCTGCATTAGCAGCACGAGTTTGTTCAATCTCAGCATCCCACTTCTTCTGAATCTCTTCTTTTTGAAGTTCAAATTGACGTTGAGCTTCGGCAACTTCTTTAATATATTTACGTAAAGAAGCAACGTTATGATTACAAACAGCCTCAGCAGCTACATCGTAATTTCCATTTTGAGCAGCACCAAAAGCAATCTCTTCAAGCTTACGTACTTGTTCATTGAGTTCAGCAGAATTACCAACAAAGATACCTAAATTAGAATTAACAAAGTCAGTACCATTTACACGAACTTGAACAATCTCATTGGTATTTGGATCTACATAAGAACCTTCATAGCCATCAATCCAAGCAATCTTAGCAGCATCAAGATTAGCCATCATATCACGAGAGCGGAAGCAATCAAAGATTTTAAGTGACCACACAGATCCCATTAGAGCCTGATTAAGTCCCATTTCAGTGACAGCTTTACCGGCACGAGCTTGAATATCTCCTGCGCGTTGATCGTTCATATTAGCAAGTTCATATGCTTCTTGCTTAATAGATTGCTTAATTTGATTAATAGTATTAAGATAATTAATCATTGTAGTATTAGCAATCTCTTTAATAGCTTGAAGTGATGCTTGCTGTTTAGCTATTTCACTATCATCAAATACAAGAGTACCATCTCGATTAGCTGCATCAAGACGCTCTTCCATAGTCATATCTTTAGTATCAGCTAAGAAACTTTCAGGTATCAATAGCCATGACCGGAATTTACTAATAGTACGTTCCTCAACTAAAGTATAAAGACGATAAAGAGCAAGATAAGGTAATAAGCGATAAGGAATAGGTTTAGGATTATTAAGAAGCATCAAACGACTTAAACCATTATAAGGTAACTTACAATGATTAAGATTATTCACTTCTTCACGTTGAACAATAATAGGTTGAGCTTTAGTATATACACCCCAATCTTTATCACCAAAACGATAAGCTTCCCAACATTGAAGAACCCAAGTATATTCAATATCAATATCACCAAGAGTAGTATCTAAGACATAATCTTCATCAACAATCTTTTGCTCAATCTCACCATAAGCATTGGTATAAGTAAGAACACCACGCTTCATAGGAACCTTAAAAACACAATGACGAGCTTTGAGGACCCCGGTAGAGGGCAAGGAGTGGTACGGAGCAGCATTCTGCGCATCAATCGTAGGATTAAAAGCAATCTCACGAGAACGAAGCATAACAGGAGTAACTGTATATTCACCCGTACTTTCATGATTATGAATTATATCTTTAATGTAAGCAATATCTCTTTTAGAAAGAACTTCTTGATATTCACCAATTATATCATTGATGTTAATATCAAACTCTCGCATCCCATAATCATCATCTTCAACAAAAAGATTACCACTATCAATTCGATAATACTCAAGAGGAGAAATAATTTCAAAAATAACATCATTGTATCTTACATCACGATAAGAATAAACGCTTTCAGTACAAAACCAATAATAGAAAGCTTGAATATATTTCTCATTAGCTTTAATAAGGGAATTAAGAAGATCAAGAGTTTTCTGACCACGATCAGCTTCTTCATCAATCCAATCCTTAGCAGCTTGTTTCATAAAGTCTTCAGCAGATGGAAGATCTTTAGAAGGCTCACCGGTTTGAACACCGTTAGCATTCATGATGTTTATAAATTGCTGACGAAGAAGACCATCAAGAGCAACACGAAGATCAGCATTGCGTCTAGTGACAACATCAATATCAGCATTATAAACTTGGTAGTTATTATAGGTGTTAATGAACTCTCCTATATATTTCTCTTTAATAGGAGTAATAAAATCAACATCTCTAATCTTACCGGGCAAATCTTCTTTTCTACCATTAACGGAGTTGTAGGTCGCCATTACATACTTGTAAGTAGATTCATCTACAATCCCATTCGCAGCGTCAAGAAAGGCTTTAATATCTGCTTTATCATTATTAGAATGAGCAGTAGCAATAACCCAATCACACATAGCCTTAGTCCAAACAGCTCCACGCTTAGTAGCTTCCGAAGCAAAAACATCAGGCTTTTCTAAAGAATTAGGAATCTTAGAAGCATCCATTTAACGACGATTTAAACGATTTGCAATACGTCTGTCATTATTCTCTGTATTACCTTCAACAAGACGCTTAGTATTTAAAGAGTCTGCAAGAAAGACATACATAGCAACAATAGCAGCACTAATATGGTCGAAGTTACCCTCAGCAGTAAATCTCTGACACTCTAGAAGCAATCGAACACTACTAATAGACTTAAGTCTACGAATAGGTTTACCATCAGCAGTATATGAAAGAGGTTCATAAATAAACTCCTTTAGCATACGAAGACCATTATATTTCTTATCGCCATCACCAATCACAATACCATAATCATTATTGTTAGGATTAGTCAATTTACGAGTATTGGCATTAGTTGGATCAAGCATTAAGTAACGTCTAAGTTTATATTTAATGAAGTTAGAAACAGTCTCACCAGTACCAGCTTCCGGACAACATTCAGCATTATACATAAGACACATACCCATAGTGACTATATCGTTTTGCTCCATTGTGTCCAAACGTCCTATATATTCGCATACAAGCAGTTTTTGATTTGGATATGGAGTAATAGTATTACTACGCATCCATACTTGTGCAGAATAAAGAGAATGTTTATCTGTTACGTCTTTTTGAGCCTTATCTACCTTATACGCATCCACACTGACAAAATATAAATCTTTAGGTACTTCACCATTTACTAAGAACGGACGATAGTACATTCTAACGCAACCGTGAGTATCATCACGAGAACCATGCGGAACTTGATTAACAAACTCATGGAATCTACCTTTACCAAATATATCACGTTTAATACATTCAGCTTTTGGTATAAATTCAGCTTTATTAGAATTACCTAAATCATTAACAACAATCCAACCGTCTTGAAAGAATCTAGTAGCATTATCATTAATTAAATCTGAAACGTGTAGATTAAGTTCAGGAGAAGCGAACATATTCTCTGTTGTATTAATGAACGCTTCGGCAGGAGTATTAGCGCGTTGTGCTTTATAGATTATATGAGTTTCACTATCATTATTATGAAAATGATTCTCTTTATCTTGTTTATCCCAAGCATAAGCTGTGAATATAATTGAATTACCACGTTCAACATAAGGTTCACAATCCCATACTTGTGGAAAGAAGAAACCACATACTTCATGACGTTTATTAATATCCCAAACATTTTCCATGCAAAGCATCTTATTCATTTTGGGATTATAAAAGGCTTTACTAAATGCAGCCCAGTTAGCACCTTTAGTACCACCCGTACCATAAACACGAATAGTACCAACTGATATAGCACCAGATTCAGTATTTGATAAAGTAACATCAAGAGCTTTTTGAAGATTAGGACAATTATGTGTAATTGTAAAATCTTCAAGTAAACATAAATGATCTCCATCTAACTCAAATCCATAATATTTATCATAACCAACACGCTGTATATCAAAGGTAGTTTTGTTAGAATTTAAAGCTTTTTTATGAACAGGACATTGTTTACGTTTAACTTTAGTCGGTATCATATCACAATTACTAAGAAGTTTGACTTTATAATAAGTCTTAGAACCATGATGTAAAACGCTAACAGATGTTTTAATACCTAAACTTCGAGCTATATAAACAATAGCATCAGCAATATTTTTACGTTTTTGCGTTATTTCGAAATTATGTTTTTTAACATCTAAATAACCAGCTGTATCAATAAGTCCAGCTAAAAGTTGAAGTCTAACAATTCTATCATTCTTAATATAATCATCAGGTATATGTTTATTATTAAATAGATTTAGAGTTTTGAGTGCGTTTCTAAAAGCATTCACATTATAACCTTCTATATTTCTAATACCAACATTAATAGCTTTATCAGTATTATTATATTTACTAATAGATAGTTGTAAATGTTTTCCTTTAATATAATCATTAAGATATTCAATAATTTCTATGTCAGAACAACAAATATCATTATC
>ULQB01072214.1_pt1 | contig 17672 bp, 11 predicted proteins | sample 1954041 | NCBI WGS metagenome assembly ULQB01 (sample SAMEA4835644, study PRJEB28245) | human gut metagenome | biome: gut microbiome; material: fecal sample | place: Denmark | collected 2008 | reverse complement strand
CCATAATATTACGCCAATTTAAGGGATTTTATAGATTAAAAAACGCGAGTTCGGGATAACGCAACGCTCATGCCGAGCATACCAACAAACAGCCGCCTCTGTCATAGTGACAAAGGCGGCCATCTCGTTATTGGACATTGGCTGTGACGAGGTGGTTTCCTCATCACGTCCTACCCTTTCTCTATCTGTCGTTTTTCTTTTGCCATTTATTGATTTTGTTGCGGACGTTTCTCACCTTTTGTGAAACGTTTGACACACCGTTGCCACGCCAGCGCACAGGGTGCAGATACTCTCTGTTGAACTCGAGATGCTGACCCGTATATTTATCCTTGATTTCTATCTTGCCGTTGTTGTTTCTCATACGATAGACCCACACACGCTCGTAGAAGCCCAATGTGGAATTGGAGGAACCAAGGGCATCGTGGCTGTTGGCAACAGAGATATAATCACTCTTTTCACCATCTGATACGGTCTGCGCCCATCCGGTGTGCTGTGCCATCGTGGCGCGCTCGGCAGTGGCGAGCGCCAGCTCGATGGAGCAAGCGCCGTCGGGCACAAGAGTGGTTGAGGTAACGGAATCGACAAGCTCCAGAGCCTCCATAAACGCCATAGGCTCCTTCGCCCACGGTTTGATTTGCAGACTGTCGGTATAGGCATCAAGATTGGAGTCGTATTCGGTATAAGTATACTCCGAGTTTTTCTCAATATAGCGCATGGCACGATAAATGAGCGTTGCCATCTCCTGACGGGTTACAGCGGCATTCATGTCGAGGTTGCCACCGGCGATGTCGGCAAAGAGGTTCAGCTTACCTTCATTGGCGTCCTTTCCGGTCATCTCCTTGATGAGCCTCTTGGCTATCGACGCCACCTGTTGACGTGTGGCGGTAAGGGTGTAGTCGTTGCCCAGCAGCTGCTCGTCGACAAGGTTGTCGCAAAGGGCGCGCGTCACCTCGTCTTCTGCCCACTTGCTCTTCTTCACAGTGCTGCGGGCTGGCAGAGTAAACATATCCGGCTGAGCGGTAGTGCTCAGTTTTGCCTCGTCCTCACGCATGTCGAGCGCTGCCTCCATATGTTTGCGATACAGAGCCAACGTACCGTCAGAGCCCGACAGACGGAAGTGTTTCTCTGTTAGGTGGCGCTGCTCATAGTTGTAAGACAAGCCACACCATTTGCAGCTCTTCCAATAGACATGCTCGCCCGCGGCATTGGTGCCAACATAGGCCTGCTCGGTAGCAAGGTCGGCAGTAAATGAATGAACGCCCGGTATGTATCTTTTCTCCGCCTCTTTGTCGACGAACATGAAGGTGTGGCGCGGATTGCGCTCACACTCCCCGCAGATGCTGCACGAGTAATACACTTTAGGGTCTTGCTTACAAGTATAGTGCTGCATCACACGGTCGGCTGTATGCAGACGTGCCACAAAGTTGTGCCTTGTACATGGATTCTTGGTGGCTCCGAGTCCGGCCTTCTGGGCTTCGTACACGTTACCGGTATATGTTCTTACGGTGTAGCACGGGAACTTGCTGTGACGTGCCATCTGCGCTTTGACGGCAGCAGCCTGACTAGCTGGCACACACAGGGTTGCGTCGCCGGCAAGGAACATGGTGCTATGGCCATAGAAATGATAATAGTTGGGGAACAGATTGCTCTTCATGCCTTCGTCGAGTTCGCGCATAAACTCCACGGCGTTGACTTTGTCGCTGAGCCACACCTCCTTGAGGTTGTAATAGCCGCTCATATACTGGTCCATCGCATGGGCAAACTTTAAGTAATCCGTCTTGTTGCCGGTGTCTACGATAACCTTGGTGAGAAAGACTCGGTTGGGTCCTTCAAACTCTGGCAACGGGTCGTGGGTCTCAGTAATGGAGACCACATCATGGGGATGGAATGAAGCACAGCATGCATCGGCTGTCTCTTTTGTATAGACATTATTGCTGGCACGATTTTTCTCCTTGTTTGCATTATAGTCAAAGAGCAGATTCTCCTTTTTGAGATTGCCGCCATCGCCGCCAGGCACGGTAACCACAAAACTGCAGCGGGGGAAGTAAGGACTTCCGACAAGCACTCTGGCAGGCTCGCCGTTGACGGTAATCTTGAGCATAGTGTCGTCGACATAGTAGTCGCCATTGCGCATCGCATACTTGAGGATGTAGGGTCCCTGGGTGTTGAGCATCAGTTTCATGCTGGCACGATACGTATAGCCTGCCTGAAACTTGGGAGAATCGGAATTTTTTCTGTTGAACTCGCCTTCCCATAAAATGCTGAAGACCGACGCGATGCCTTGCTGAACCAGGTCGCCATACGCTGTCTTGGCTGCGGTGATTTGTATCTGCTCGCCATCCTCGATACCCATACCGTCTTTGGGCAACGGAATAGTGATGTCGATAGATGTTACCACCTTCTTGCCGGCTCCATGCATGGCCGTCGGAAGCAGCAAAAGCATAGCGATGAGTAATGTCAGGAAATTTTTCATGTTCGTTTTTTTCATTTAGTTAGAAAATCATTTAATGCGCAACTCAATGGTTAATAATCTTAAAGGTATCAATTATAGACGGCAATCTTGATTACGCCGTCTTCCTTGTTCTCAAATATACGGTATGCCTCCTCTATTCTGTCAAGCGGGAAGCGATGCGTGATAAGCGGAGTGGTGTCGATTTTCCCCTGCTCAATGAGCCTGAGCACCTCCTCGCAGTCGCAACCGTCAACACCGCCGGTCTTGAACGTCAGGTTCTTGCCATACATATCGGGCAACGGAAGAATCTGCGGAGCGTCATAAAGCGCCACGACCGTGACAATGGCATTAGGCCGCGCACAGCGCCATGCCAACTGGAATGTGTCTTTGCCTCCTGCCACTTCCAGCACCCTGTCGGCACCGCCATGGTCACTGTGTTGCTTCACAAACTCCTCGCAGGCATCCGGCGTGGTCAGCAGCACGTCGGGATAATGCTCCTTGACAAAAGCCCGCCGCTCTTCCGACGGCTCACACACGATGATGCGCTTCGGGCGCTTCAGCATCGCACAGATCAACGTGCAGATGCCCGTAGGTCCGGCACCGACAATCAGCGCCGTGTCGTCGAGCGTAATCTCACTTATGCGCGCCGCCCAGAATCCCGTGGCAAGTACATCGCCAACAAACAGAGCCTGCTCGTCGGTCACGCTGTCGGGAATGCGGTTCAAGCCCTGCGACGCCAACGGCACACGCACATATTCCGTCTGTCCTCCGTCGATACGACAACCGAGAGCCCATCCGCCATGAGGAGAAGTGCAGTTGTTGACATAGCCATGCCTGCAGTAGAAGCACTCACCGCAGAAGGTTTCCACATTGACGGTCACACGGTCGCCTACCTTCACGCCTTTCACGTCGGCGCCGACTTCTTCCACCACGCCGACCATCTCATGGCCGACAGTGATGCCCAGCACCGCTCTCGGCACACTCCCGTGCTTTATATGCAGGTCGCTTGAACAGATGCTGCCGAGAGTCACACGGACAATGGCGTCTGTCGCTTCCTGTAGCTCTGGTTTAGGCTTGTCAATCAAGGCAAACTTGCCCTTCTCTATGTATGTATATGCTTTCATTCTGAATATAATGTTACTGATATTTTGCTCTCACCGCCTTTGGCAGCTTGCTGACTATAAGCTCATACGACTCTTTTATCCACGCCGTTACGGTTTCTGCGGCAAGTTGCCCATAATACACGTCGCTCCAATGCTTCTTGTTCCAATGAAACGCAGGGGTCACCGCCGCATATTGCTCGCGCAACGCTTCGTTTCTCTCCGGAGCCAATTTACATGCAAACCGCGGATTCTCACCCTTCATGCCGAGCCGACTTCCACCCAGCCAAAGGCACAGAAAAATCTTGCCTTCAACACGAAAGGTGACAACGTCATCGCCAAAAGGCTGATCCTCAGTCACGCCAAACAAAGACAAAGCGTATTCCCTGACCTGCTCGATATCCATAAAGCATTATTCTTTTCTTTCTTCCGGAGGGACACATGGAGGCTCTTCCTCATATTTCGGCGACGCTCCGTAGCGATTTTCGCCCTCCGCACTGTCCTGGCAAAAGAATATTATCATCACAATCTGATATACAGAAACTATGCCACAGAAAAATATATACTTGCCAAATACCACAAACGGAGTAATGGTGTCCTCAAAATCATCCATCATCATAAAGCTAAGAACATCCGAGACACACATTGAGACAATAATGATTGTGGCCACTACAGGGAAAAACATCCACCATCCGCTGCGTCCCGTGTCGTGCAACCGTCTGATTGATATAGGTATGGTCACAAGCCAAAACAGAGGAAGGAAATTTGATATGAAATAGGCAACCAGCATAGCCCACCAAAACTCAGACCGGCGGGAGCGTCCCTTTGTTTCAAAAATTCGCTTTGTGGCAAGCGACAATGCATCCTGAAAAGAAAGCTGTTCGTGTACAATCATAATATCACAGATTTTTATGTTTTATTTGCAAATTTAGCACATTTCAGCGATTTTCAGATGTGGGCAGCACCTTTTTTTCCTTTTGTCATTTAAAAGACGTAACTTTGCAGCCGAATTAATTTAAAAACTAATTGATTATGTCAACTTACACAGAAGACAAACGGAAAGTGACTACTCGCCGCCTGCTTGAAATGAAGCAGCGCGGAGAAAAAATATCTATGCTTACAGCCTACGATTTCTCGATGGCGAAACTCATCGACGAGGCTGGAATGGACGTGATTCTCGTTGGCGACTCCGCCAGCAACGTGATGGCTGGAAACGTGACCACTCTGCCGATGACGCTCGACCAGATGATTTATCACGGCAAGTCGGTGATGCGTGGCGTGAACCGCGCGCTCGTGGTTGTAGACATGCCTTTCGGAACATACCAGGGCAACTCTAAAGAGGCTTTGGCTTCGGCTATCCGCATCATGAAGGAAACACATGCCGACTGCGTGAAGCTCGAGGGCGGCGCCGAAGTGCGCGAGTCGATTGAACGCATCCTGTGCGCCGGCATTCCCGTGATGGGCCACCTCGGACTGACACCACAGTCAATCAACAAATTCGGGTCATACACCGTGCGTGCCCGCGAAGAGGCTGAGGCAAACAAACTTATCGAAGACGCCAAACTGCTGCAGGAGATTGGATGCTTTGCAATCGTGCTTGAGAAAATCCCCGCCACATTGGCAAAAAAAGTGGCAGAAATGCTTGAAATTCCTATCATCGGCATCGGTGCCGGAGGCGGTGTCGACGGACAGGTGCTCGTGATGCACGACATGCTCGGCATCAACAAGGGATTCTCGCCTCGCTTCCTGCGCCGCTACGCTGATGTGGGCACAATCATCACCGACGCTGTGGCAAAATACATCGAGGACGTGAAGACCTCTGATTTCCCCAACGAGAAGGAACAATACTAATCAGCAACACTCACAAACAACAACCGCGGAAAGCCTATGCCCTCCGCGGTTATTGTTTTTATACTGTTCCGTCAAATATTGCCCTGTGCCGGTTCCGACGGAATTTCATTGCCGTTGTTGTCAAGCTCGATTTCCTCCTCGGGCATATCAATGTCTTCAACATCGGTGCTGTCAACATCAGTAGTGTCGGAAGGCGCCACATAGCCCTGACAGTTGTACGGGCGGTCGTCGACCCTCAGACCGGGCCACGGCTTGTCGGAAATCTTTCCCCGATATTTCGCAGCCAATTGCGGGTCGCGCAGCACTTTCTCCATAAAATAGCCAAACGCAGGCAGCGCCGTGTGGCTACCCTGCCCCATCCGTCCGCTGCGGAAATGCACGCTGCGGTATTCTCCTCCACACCAGCATCCGGCAACAAGGTTTTTCGTCACGCCCACATACCAGCCGTCACTGTTGTTTGACGTAGTGCCTGTCTTGCCTCCGAAATTGGTGTCGAAATGATGGATGTCGTAGCTCCACAAAGCTTGCGACGTGCCTCCCGGCTCCGTCATACCAGCCAGCAGCATCTGCTGCATCAAGAAAGCCGACTCCTCGCTGATTGCCTGCTCGTTTTTCGGTTCAGCCACATAAAGCACATTGCCGTCTTTGTCCTCGATGCGGGTGACAAATTCCGGCACGTTGTGCCTGCCCTTGTTCATCACCGTGCAGTAGGCGTCGACCAGTTCGAGCAGAGTGACATCCTCCGTGCCGAGCGGCATTGCCGGAGTTTCTTTTATCGGAGAGGTGATGCCCAGTTTATGAGCCACGTCGGCAACGCGGTTCAAGCCCACCTCATGCGCCACCGAGACAGCCACCGAGTTGATCGAATTTGAGAACGCGTGCTTCAGCGACATCGCTCCGCCGGTATAGTATCCGTTGGCATTGCGCGGAGTCCACTTCGTCGGCTTGCCGTCTTTGTCGAAAGCGTCATACTGCTTCCACTCGTCCACACGGTCGTCGCACGGGCCGAGTCCAGCCTCCATCGCCGCTGTGTAGACACACAGTTTGAATGTGGATCCCGGCTGACGCTCAGCGGTCACCTTGTCATATTGCCAATGATTATAGTCAATATCGCCGACCCAGGCCTTGACAGCGCCCGTTTCAGGCTCCATCGCCACAAATGCGCAATGCAGGAACTTCACCATATACCTGATGGAGTCCATCGCACTCATCATTTCCGTGCGCACCTGGTCGGGAGCATTGTAGTCAAACAACTTCACGCGGTGAGGCAGATTCATATAATAATTCACCGAATCAGGGTCGTCGGGATAACGTGCCGACAACTGCTTGTAGTAGTCAGTTCTTTTGGCGATGTCCTCAATAAATCCCTTCTTCTCCTCGCGGTTCTCGTCGCGCCACGGATTCTCATTGCCCCAGTCGGACCTGAAATTGCGCTGCACCTGCTGCATGTGCTTCATCACAGCCTCCTCGGCATACTTCTGCATACGCGAGTCGATGGTCGTGTAGATGCGCAGTCCGTCGCCATAGAGATCCTTGTCATTGTCCTTACACCATCCATTCTGCAGCTCATCGGCAAGCACGTCGCGGAAATACGGTGCCTTGCCGTCGGTAGGCTTCACAGGCGTATATTTCAGTTCTATCGGCAGCTCGCTCAGCGAGTCATACTCCTCGTGCGTAAGAAACTTCTTGCGCAACAAGTTGCTCAACACCACATTGCGGCGGCTTTTTGAATTCTTCGGATTAAGACGCGGATTGTAGGTCGTAGTGGCCTTCAGCATACCGACAAGCACAGCCGACTCCTCCGTCTTCAGCTGCATCGGCGTCGTGTTGAAATAAGTCTTCGCCGCCGTGCGGATGCCGAAAGCATTGCTGCCGAAATCCACCGTGTTGAGATACATCGTCAGAATCTCCTTTTTTGTATAGAACATCTCCAGTTTGACAGCCGTCACCCATTCCTTCGTCTTCATCACCAACAGACGCACGCCAGGTATAAATCCAGTGAGTCCGGTGGAATACTCCGTGCGTGTGCGGAACATATTCTTGACCAACTGCTGAGTAATCGTGCTCGCTCCACGCGCCTCGTGGTGCACAGCCATATCCTTCATCGCAGCCGCCACACCCTGAAAATCTATGCCGTGGTGGGAATAGAAACGCTCATCCTCCGTCGACACCAACGCGTTGATGAGCATTGGCGAAATCTCGTCATATTCAACAGGGATACGGTTCTCGCGATAGTAACGTCCGAGCACCTTGCCGTCGGCACTGTAGACAATCGACGCTTCATCTTGTTTGGGATGGGCTATGTCATATAAGCTCGGCGATTTTCCGAAAAGCCACAAGAAATTGATGTCGACCAATATCAAATAAAGGACAAACGACACCACCACCGTGGCACACACAATACCCACTTTTCCATACCAACGCGCCTGCTTGTAAGTGCGCCGATACCAATTCCACATTTTGACGCAGCCGCGCCAAATGTAACGGAGCAACACAAGCACTCGCCTAAGAAGCCCCTTCAAAAAATTTGGTTTCATCCGGTTGTTGTTTTATCAACTGCAAAGATAGTGCAAGGTGAGTGAAGCGCAAAACAAATTTATTTGATTTTGCGATTCCGAACCGCAGCCTATCTTATTGAAAGTAGTGCAAGGTGAGTGAAAAACATTCAAACTTGTTTGAAAATGTTTTGCCGAACCGCAGCCTATCTTTCAATAAAACAATCATACGCACGCAGCAGTTCTGACTGTTATGTCACATTTCAGTTATATTCGCTTTCTTTTTGCTATTTTCAACGCATTTGCAAAACTTTTTTCCACAGCAACGGCTATTTTTGTCACATTTAGTTTGCAGGCTTGATGTTTTTCCATATCTTTGCAGTCAAAATGTAAGTAAAGAAGAGAAAAAAGCGGGATTATGAAAGAAAATTTGAACAAAAATAATCTTTTTTCCAAGAAGATAGACCAAAAAGACTATCCAAGTCACCAGCCCTTGGGGTTGTATGACTCTTCCTACGAACACGATGCATGCGGTGTTGGCATGCTCGTCAACATCAATGGTGACAAATCCCACGAACTGGTCGATGCAGCCCTGACAGTGCTTGAAAACATGAAGCACCGCGGCGCAGAGGGTGCCGACAACAAGACAGGCGACGGCGCCGGGATTATGATTCAGATTCCACACGAATTCATTCTTCTTCAAGGCATTCCAGTGCCGGAGAAAGGCAAATACGGCACCGGACTGGTGTTTCTGCCGAAAGACGAGAAACGCCAAGCCGCAATTATGGGAATCGTGATTGAAGAAGTGGAGCGTGATGGACTGCAGTTGATGCACATGCGCAATGTGCCTGTACGCTCAGAGATTCTCGGCAAAGACGCCCGCGACACAGAACCCGACATAAAGCAGATTTTCATTACCGGAGTTACCGACACCGACACTTTTGAACGCACGTTATATCTTGTGCGCAAACGCATCGAGCGCCGCATCGACGACAAGGACTTCTATATCGTGTCGCTGTCAAGCAAGAACATCATTTATAAGGGTATGCTCTCTTCAACCCAAGTGCGCGAGTATTTCAAAGACCTCACACAACCATATTTCACAAGCGGGCTGGCGTTGGTGCACTCCCGCTTCAGCACCAACACGTTTCCAACCTGGAGTTTGGCACAGCCGTTCCGTCTGCTAGCGCATAACGGCGAGATCAACACCATCCGCGGCAACCGCGCCTGGATGGAGGCAAGAGAAAGCGTGCTGTCGACGCCGACGTTGGGCAACGTCAAGGACATACGTCCAATCATCCAACCGGGCATGAGCGACTCCGCCTCGCTCGACAATGTGCTGGAATTCTTCGTAATGTCGGGACTAAGTCTGCCGCACGCCATGGCAATGCTCGTGCCGGAGTCGTTCAACGACAAGAATCCTATCAGCGAGGATTTGAAAGCGTTTTATGAATACCACTCCATCCTTATGGAACCGTGGGACGGACCGGCGGCACTTCTTTTCAGCGATGGGCGTTATGCCGGCGGAATGCTCGACCGCAACGGTCTGCGTCCGGCGCGCTATCTGATTACGAAAGGCGGTATGATGGTGGTTGCGAGCGAGGCTGGAGTAATCAACATCGAACCTGCCGACATCGAAGAAAAAGGACGTCTGCAACCTGGCAAAATTCTGCTTGTCGACACACAGGAAGGCAAGATATACTATGACGGCGAGCTGAAAGCGCAGCTTGCCGCCGCACGCCCATACCGACAATGGCTGTCGACAAACCGCATCGAGCTGCACACGCTACGCAGCGGACGCAAAGTGGACAATGCCGTCAGTCTCTTCGGCAGAAAACTGCGTGCTTTCGGATTCACGCGCGAAGACGTGGAACGCACCATAAAGCCTATGTGCGTGAACGGGTCGGAGCCTACTGCCTCTATGGGCAACGACACGCCGCTTGCCGTGTTGAGCAGCCGTCCGCAACTGCTGTTCAACTACTTCCGTCAGCAGTTTGCACAGGTGACCAACCCCGCCATAGACCCAATCCGCGAACAGCTGGTGATGTCGCTGACAGAATATATCGGCGCTGTGGGCATGAACATCCTTTTGCCAAGCGAGTCGCACTGCAAGATGGTGCGTCTGCCCCACCCCGTGCTGACCAACACCCAGCTCGACATTCTCTGCAATATCCGATACAAGGGATTCAACACCGTGAAGCTGCCAATGCTGTTTGATGCGGCAAAAGGCACCGCCGGGCTGCAGGAAGCCATCTATGAGCTGTGCCGCCGCGCCGAGGCATCGGTCGACGACGGTGTGAACTACATAATACTGACCGACGAGGGCGTCGACCGCGACCATGTGGCAATTCCGTCGTTGCTGGCGGTGAGTGCTGTGCACCATCATCTGATTTCGGTGCAGAAACGTGTGCAGACCGCTCTTATCGTCAAGAGCGGAGAGATCAGGGAGGTGATGCATGCCGCACTGCTGCTTGGCTATGGAGCAAGCGCCATCAACCCTTATATGGCATTCGCCGTGCTCGACGACCTGGTGAAGCGCGGCGATGTGCAGATGAACTACGAAACGGCTGAAAGCAACTACATCAAGGCTCTTTGCAAGGGTCTCTACAAAATAATGAGCAAGATGGGCATCAGCACCATCCGTTCCTACCGCGGAGCAAAGATTTTCGAGGCTGTAGGAGTCAGCGAGGAGTTGCTGCGCAACTATTTCGGGACACAGACATCGTCCATCGGAGGTATCCGCCTGAAGGAAATCGCCGACAGCTACACACATTTCCACAATGATGGCTTCTCCATTAAAGACGAAGACGAGATTCTGCCAAACATCGGGCAGTTCTCATATCGCAAAGACGGCGAGCGCCACGCCTGGAATCCTGAAACGATTGCACTGCTGCAGCTTGCCACCCGTCAAGGCAACTACAATAAATTCAAAGAATTCACAGCCGCCGCCGACCACAAAGCAGAACCGATATTTCTGCGCGACTTCTTCTCGTTCAAGAAAAATCCGATCCCGATTGACGAAGTGGAGCCGGTAGAAGAAATTGTAAAGCATTTCGTAACTGGAGCAATGTCGTTTGGAGCCATCAGCAAGGAAGCCCACGAGGCGCTTGCCCTGGCAATGAACCGACTCGGCGCACGCAGCAATACGGGCGAAGGCGGCGAGGACAGCAGCCGCTTCCACGAGGCGGTCGACGGAGTGTCGCTGTCGAGCAAGACAAAGCAGATTGCCTCCGGCCGCTTCGGCGTCACAACGGAATATCTGGTCAACGCCGAGGAGATTCAAATAAAGGTGGCACAGGGAGCGAAACCCGGCGAGGGAGGACAATTGCCCGGATTCAAAGTCAATGAGGTGATTGCCCGCACACGCCACTCCATTCCAGGCATCTCACTCATCTCTCCGCCACCGCACCACGACATTTACTCAATCGAAGACCTCGCGCAACTGATTTTCGACCTTAAGAATGTCAATCCGCGCGCAGCCATCAGCGTGAAACTCGTGGCGGAAAGCGGTGTCGGCACCATCGCGGCGGGTGTGGCAAAGGCAAAGGCCGACCTGATTGTAATCTCAGGAGCCGAGGGAGGCACAGGAGCGTCGCCGGCTTCATCGATGCGGTATGCCGGAATCTCGCCTGAGATTGGTCTGAGCGAGACGCAGCAGACGCTCGTGCGCAACGGGCTGCGCGGCAAAGTGCGCCTTCAGACCGACGGCCAAATGAAAACCGGACACGACATCGTGAGCATGGCGTTGCTCGGCGCCGAGGAATTTGGATTCGGCACGACAGTGCTTATCGTATTGGGATGCGTGATGATGCGCAAATGCCACTCAAACACCTGCCCTATGGGCGTTGCCACACAGAATCCTGAACTGAGGGCACACTTCCGCGGACATGCCGACCACGTGGTCAACTATTTCCGTTTTCTCGCCGAAGAGGTGCGTGAATATCTTGCAGAGATGGGATTCCGGAAATTCAACGACATCATAGGCCGCACCGATTTGATTGAGATAGACAAAGCAGTCAGCCAGAAGTCAGAGCTGCTCGACTTCTCCCGCCTGCTGCATAAAGAAAGCGGAGACGCAAGCATACGCCACACAGAAGCGCAGATGCACGACATCGACAGCGTGCTCGACCGCACAATCATAACAGCATCCGATCCGGCTATCAGCAACGGCAAAGAAGTGTCGCTCGAATATGCAATCGCCAACACCGACCGCGCTGTAGGCGCGATGCTGTCTGGATTGATTGCCGACAAATTCGGCAACGAGGGTCTGCCCGACGAGAGCATTTCCGTCAGATTCAAAGGCTCTGCAGGACAAAGCTTCGGAGCATTTCTCGCCCATGGCATAAGCTTCAAGCTTGAGGGCGAGGCCAACGACTATCTCGGCAAAGGACTCAGCGGCGGACGCATCGCCGTGGCACCCCCAGTCAGAAGCCATTTCGCGGCAGAGAAAAACACCATTGCCGGCAACACGCTCCTTTATGGAGCCACAAGCGGCGAGGTTTATATCAACGGCCGTGTCGGCGAACGTTTTGCCGTGCGCAATTCAGGTGCCATTGCCGTTGTTGAAGGTGTCGGCGACCACTGTTGCGAATATATGACCGGCGGACGCGTTGTGGTGCTCGGAGCAACCGGACGCAATTTCGCAGCCGGCATGAGCGGCGGCGTGGCATACGTTTGGGATCACGACCGCAAATTTGACTACTTCTGCAACATGGAGATGGTTGAACTCTCGCTCATCGAAGACTCCTCGGCACGCAAGGAGCTGCACGAGCTCATTCGTCAGCACTACCGCTACACCGGCTCGGCGCTGGCACGCCAGATGCTTGATGAATGGAACCGGTATGTCGACGACTTCATACAGGTGACACCTATCGAATACAAGCGGGTGCTTGCCGAGGAACAGATGCTCAAACTACAACAGAAAATCGCCGAGGTGCAGCGTGACTATTAACTTATTTTCCAAACCGATAAAACGAAACAACATATATGGGTAATCCTAAGGCTTTTCTTACCGTACCACGCCAGGAGGCGGGCTATCGCCCCATCCACGACCGTATCCGTGACTTCGGAGAAGTGGAACAAACCCTCAACACATCCGAACGCCGCCTACAGGCATCCCGCTGCATGGACTGCGGCGTGCCGTTCTGCCACTGGGCATGTCCGCTTGGCAACCGCCCTCCGGAATTTCAAGACGCCATCTACAGAGGCAACTGGCACGAGGCTTATGAAATACTGTCGCTGACCAACGATTTTCCGGAATTCACCGGACGCATATGCCCTGCCCTGTGCGAGAAGAGCTGTGTGCTTAAACTTGCCGTCGACGCTCCTGTCACCATCCGCGAAGACGAGGGCGCAATTGCCGAGACAGCATTTCGCGAAGGATATGTGGTGCCGCGGCAGTATCAACGCAACGGCAAAAAAGTGGCGGTAGTGGGCAGCGGTCCCGCCGGACTGGCAACAGCCAACCAATTGAACCGCCGCGGCTACGACGTCACCGTGTTCGAACGCCGCGAGGCTGTTGGAGGGCTGCTCCGCTTCGGCATTCCCAATTTCAAGCTCAACAAAGCCATCATAGACCGCCGCGTCGATGTGATGAAGGCAGAAGGCATAACTTTTGAGGTGAATGCCGACATCGACATCCTCAATCTTCCCAAGGGATTCAATGCCTATGCCGTCTGCACAGGCACCCCCCAGGCGCGCGACCTCAACATTCCCGGACGCGACCTCAACGGTGTGCATTTCGCGCTCGACCTGCTGAGCCAACAAAACCGGGTGCTTGCCGGACAGACATTCTCAGCCGACGAGCGGGTGACGGCAAAAGGCAAGCGAGTGCTGGTAATCGGCGGAGGCGACACCGGCAGCGACTGCATAGGCACGAGCATCCGTCAAGGCGCCGTGGCTGTGACGCAGATTGAAATCATGCCGAAGCCTCCGGTAGGCAACAACCCAGCCACCCCATGGCCACAGTGGCCGCAAGTGCTGCGCACAAGTTCGAGCCACGAGGAAGGCTGCGAGCGAAGGTGGTGTCTGTCGTCGACCAGATTCATCGGCAAGGACAACAATGTCACCGGAGTGGAGGTGGAGGAAGTGGAATGGACGCCAAACCCCGAAGGCGGACGCCCGCTGATGAAACCCACCGGCAAAAAGGAAGTCATCGACGCTGACCTTGTGTTGCTCGCCATGGGATTTCTTAAGCCCCAGCAACCCGAATTGCCCGACAACGTGTTTGTGGCAGGCGACGCAGCCACAGGGGCAAGTCTTGTGGTGCGGTGCATTGCCGCCGGACGCCAAGCGGCTGCCGACATCGACAAATATCTTAAAACCAAACAAGTCTAAAAAAAACGATACTATCATGTGTGGTATAGCAGCAATCTTCAACATCAAGAGCGACGTTTCGGCATTGCGTCCCAAGGCATTGGCAATGTCAAAAAAAATACGCCACCGCGGTCCTGACTGGAGCGGCATCTATTGCGGCAAGTCGGCCATTCTCGCCCACGAACGTCTTTCAATCGTCGACCCCGAAAGCGGCGGCCAGCCATTGTTCTCCCCCGACCGCAAGCAGATTCTTGCAGTCAACGGCGAGATTTACAACCACCGTGACATCCGCCAGCGCTACGAAGGCAAATACGACTTTGCCACAGGGTCTGACTGCGAGGTGATCCTTGCGCTCTACCGCGACAAAGGCATCGACTTTCTCGAAGACCTCAACGGCATCTTCGCCTTCGCACTGTATGATGAGGAAACCGATGATTTCCTCATTGCCCGCGACCCCATAGGCGTGATTCCGCTCTACATAGGCCATGACAACGAAGGGCGCGTGTACTGCGCCAGCGAGCTCAAAGCCCTTGAAGGCTTCTGCGACGAGTATGAGCCATTTTTGCCAGGACATTACTACCGCGGCAGCGAAGGCAAGATGGTCCGCTGGTACAAACGCGACTGGATGAGCTACGACGCCGTCAAAGACAACACCGCCGATGTAAAAGCCCTGCACGACGCCCTTGAAGACGCCGTCAGACGGCAGCTGATGAGCGACGTGCCCTACGGTGTGCTGCTTTCCGGAGGACTCGACAGTTCGGTAATTTCCGCCATTGCCAAAAAATTTGCCGCACGCCGCATCGAGACCGACGACAAGAAAGAGGCATGGTGGCCTCAACTCCACTCTTTTGCCGTAGGATTGAAAGGTGCGCCCGATTTGGCAAAAGCCCGTGAAGTGGCAGACTATATAGGCACTGTGCACCACGAAATCAACTACACTATCCAGGAGGGTCTCGACGCCGTGCGCGATGCGATATATTTCATCGAGACCTACGATGTCACCACCGTTCGCGCCTCCACGCCGATGTATCTGCTCGCCCGCGTAATCAAGAGCATGGGCATAAAGATGGTGCTCAGCGGCGAAGGCGCCGACGAGGTGTTTGGAGGCTACCTTTACTTCCACAAAGCTCCCGACGCACGCGCATTTCATGAAGAGACCGTGCGCAAGCTGTCGAAGCTGCACCTCTACGACTGTCTGCGTGCCAACAAGTCGCTGTCGGCATGGGGCGTTGAAGGACGCGTGCCGTTTCTCGACAAAGAATTTCTTGACGTTGCGATGCGGCTCAATCCGGAATCCAAGATGTGTCCCGGCAAAACCATCGAGAAGCGCATAGTCCGCGAAGCCTTTGCCGACATGCTCCCAGAGAGCGTCGCTTGGCGACAGAAAGAGCAATTTTCCGATGGAGTGGGCTACAGCTGGATCGACACCCTCAAAGAAGTGACTGCAGCAGCCGTCACCGACGAGCAGATGGCGCATGCGGCAGAACGATTCCCCATCAACCCGCCGCAGAACAAGGAAGAATATTACTACCGCACCATCTTTGAAGGATATTTCCCGTCAGACAGTGCGGCCCGCAGCGTGCCGAGCGTGCCGAGCGTGGCATGCTCCACCGCCGAAGCCCTCGCCTGGGACGCCTCGTTCCGCGGCGTCAACGACCCCAGCGGCCGTGCCGTGGCGGGCGTCCACGACGATGCCTACACAAAGGAGCACACTGAAAAAGCCAACACCATATAGGCGTGGAAAGCCATCGGCCTCCGCAGCCACTGGAATGACTCGTTTTATAGGTAAATACAAAAACCAGCATTCAAGATTTGTCAACGTCAGGAAATAGTTTTGACGATTGCCCTGCGGCAATACTTTTATAGACAAAAGGACTGACACCCCATGCCAGTCCTTTTGTCTATATATGCTCAACGTAAAAAAGACGGAATACGCGAGCTTTGCGCCACAAAACAATGTCAACGCGCGATGCGGCTATTCTACCACTATCTTCCGTGTCTTGCCTGCCACGGTGACCTCAACTCCGGAAAAGCCTCTTATGTTGCTGAATTCATTCCAGACTTCCGCCTGCTTATAGGCGGTGACAGATACTATCGGAACAATCAATTCACAGTTAGTTTTATTGACTCTGTCAAACACTCCGGAGCCACACACTGGCGGAATTTCAGCCAACGATGTTATCTTCGACAAGTCGCTGCAACAAATGAAAGCACCATCTCCGATGCTCGCCACGCTGTCCGGCAATGTCAGTTCGGTCAAGCCGCTGCAACCATAGAAAGCATAATACCCAATGCTCGTCACGCTGTTCGGTATGACACTGTTTTTGCATCCAACAATCAATGTGTTGAATTCTGTATCAATTATTGAATTGCAATTATCTCGGGAGTCGTAGCAACTGTTTCCACTCTCTACTGTTATCTTTTCTAATCCGCTGCAATATGTGAAAGCAATATCCCCGATGCTCCTCACACTGTTCGGCAATATAAGTTCGGTCAAGCCACTGCAACCATAGAACGCACAATCCCCGATGCTCGTCACGCTGTTAGGCAATGTCAGTTCGGTCAAGCCACGGCAACCACTGAAAGCACCATCTCCTATGCTCGTCACACTGTTCGGTATGACACTGTTTTTGCATCCAACAATCAATGTATTGGTTCCCGTTTCAATTATTGAATTGCAATTACCCCAGGAGTCGTAGCGTTTGTTTCCTCGATCTACTGTAATCTTCTCCAAGCCACTGCAATCGCTGAAAGCATAATTTCCGATGCTAGTCACGCTGTTCGGCAATATAAGTTCGGTCAATCCAGAGCAACCATAGAACGCACAATCCCCGATGCTCCTCACGCTGTTCGGCAATGTCAGTTCGGTCAAGCCACTGCAACCGCGGAAAGCAGATTCCTCGATTCTCGTAATGCCGTTAGGCAATATAAGTTCGGTCAAGCCACGGCAACCGTGGAAAGCAAAATCCCCGATGCTCGTCACGCTGTTCGGCAATGTCAGTTCGGTCAAGCCACTGCAACCGCGGAAAGCATATTTTCCGATTTCCGTCAGACTGTTGGGCAATGTCAGTTCGGTCAAGCCACTGCATAAAGAGAAAGCACAATTCCCGATGCTCCTCACGCTGTTAGGCAATGTCAGTTCGGTCAAGCCACGGCAACCCAGGAAAGCAAAATCCCCGATGCTCGTCACGCTGTTCGGCAATATAAGTTCGGTCATACCGCTGCAACCATAGAACGCATAATCCCCGATGCTCGTCACGCTGTTAGGTATGACGCTGTTTTTGCATCCAACAATCAATGTATTGGTTTCCGTGTCAATTATTGAATTGCAATTATCGCGGGAGTCATAGCAACTGTTTCCACTCTCTACTGCTATCTTTTCCAAGCCGCTGCAACCACTGAAAGCAGATTCCCCGATGCTCGTCACGCTGTTTGGCAATATAAGTTCGATCAAGCCAG
>ULQB01007038.1_pt1 | contig 18313 bp, 12 predicted proteins | sample 1954041 | NCBI WGS metagenome assembly ULQB01 (sample SAMEA4835644, study PRJEB28245) | human gut metagenome | biome: gut microbiome; material: fecal sample | place: Denmark | collected 2008 | reverse complement strand
CAGTCAAATGAATTACCGAGGAAAACTTGACACTTACTAGCATTACCCAGTCCCCTTGACAAAGCTCTCTGGACGCGCTATAAAGAAGTTGAAAATAGTTTTCAATAAGGAGGAACTATGATAGATACATTTTGGGGATTATTGATCCCATTTCTGGGAACGTCGCTTGGCGCAGCGTGTGTCTTTTTCATGCAGGGGAAGATGAACCGCGGCGTAGAGAGAGGTCTCACGGGATTTGCTTCCGGGGTCATGGTGGCGGCTTCGATCTGGAGCCTTTTGATCCCTGCGCTGGATGAGTGCGAAGCGATGGGCCGCTGGGCGTTTCTGCCGCCCGTCATCGGCTTTGGAATCGGGATGGCGTTTTTGCTGCTGCTTGACCATGCGATACCGCATCTGCACATGAATGCCAAGGAAGCAGAAGGGCCGAAGAGTCATCTGGCGCGGACGACGATGCTGGTGCTCGCGGTGACGCTGCACAACATTCCGGAAGGGATGGCTGTCGGCGTGGTCTATGCGGGATTCTTATCCGGGCATGAGAGCATCACGGCAGCGTCGGCTATGGCGCTTTCTCTGGGGATCGCGATCCAGAATTTTCCGGAAGGCGCGATCATTTCCATGCCGCTCAAGTCCGCAGGGATGGGGCGCTGTCGCTCCTTCGCCGGCGGGGTGCTCTCCGGCATAGTGGAGCCTATCGGCGCTGTAGCCACCATTCTTCTGACAGCGATGGTGGTGCCGATGATGCCCTATCTCCTTTCTTTTGCGGCCGGGGCGATGATGTATGTCGTGGTGGAGGAGCTGATCCCGGAAATGTCAGCAGGTGAACACTCGGATGTAGGGGTCATCTCTTTTGCCATTGGATTCATGATAATGATGGCTCTGGATGTCGCACTGGGATGAGAGTGTGTTTAGCAGATAAGAAAATCAGAATCAGGTATACGGCTCCCCTGTCACTTATGACAGGGGCAGCTGTCTTTTTTTGTGATAAAATAATAAGAATCACAGGTGTGCTTCTTTACGAAAATGATTACATTTTGTATAATTTTATAGAAACTTTATCGTTGTTTGCGGCTTATTATGTGCAAGGGGGAAGATCTCATGCATCAGGCGTACAAAAAGGCGGCCGTTCTGGCGATCATTACTTTGTTGGGATGGGGCGGTATACATTCCTATTATCGCTATACCCAGGACATGATCTATCAGGAAAGTACCGACAGTCTGCGTGCGACCTATACCCAAGTGGGGACTTCATTTCGTCTGTTCACACAGCGCAATTGGAATATTCTCTCGGTCTATGAAAAAAATATCCAGCTGTTGCCTGCGGAATACAGGACGAATGAGCAATGGAAGGTGCTTCTCGGGGAGCGAAGCCAGTGGATGTACAGAGATTTCTATCTCTTCGATCAGGCAGGCAATTATGTGACGGATCGTGGCAGCAGGGGGCAGACGGACAGCTTCCAAGCGGCCGTCAAAAATGTTTACGAGGCAGGGAAGCCGATCATCTCGAGCTATGTGTCGACGAGTGGCGTGCGTCGGGTCGTCTTTGCCGTGCCTTTCAAAGAACCTGTAACGATTGATGGGACCGATTACATGGGGATAGCCGTTACCTATGACAATCAATTGGTGGAGCGTCTCATCACGGGCAATATTTACGATGGAGAAAGTGACTGCTATGTCGTCGATGCGGCGGGCAATGTGGTGCTGTCCCTGACACCGAAGAGCGAGATCCCGGAGCATGTGGATAATATCCTTTCCTATTTCAAGGTGCATGATGCAGCGGAAGAGAAGGGAAGCCTGAAATGGATGGCGCAAGGCATTCGTGAGGAGCAGGGAGGAAGTCTTCTGCTCTCTCTGGCGGGAAGGAAGTACTATACCGTCTATCGCCCGCTCGGTATCGGTCATCTGTCATTGGTGGGGATCGTCCGTGACCATGTGGTGGATGAAGGGCTTGTGCGCGTGCAGAATGCGACGATCGTTGCACTGGCAGCTGTCTTTTCCCTGCTGGCTTTTTTCATGATCGGTGTGACCATCAAGGAGGCCAGACATAGACTGCATGAGAAAGAGCAGGAAAAGAAGATACTCACCAGCCAGAAAGAGATGATGCGAGAGCTCTTTGGCGGGATGGGGCGCGTGGCGGATCGCTTCGTCGTGGCCGATCTGAAGACGGATCAGTATCATTATGTGGAGAATCTGCTGAAGAGATCTCTGTATCCGGAGACGGGTCCTCTTTCAAAGCTCGTGGAAGAAGTCTCCCGGACATATGTCGCGACGGGGGACGCGGAGCATATGAAGCTCAGCCAGCTGCTGTCCAAAGAATATCTCGTCAGCGTTTTGAGAGAAAAGGATGATCTCATGCGCTTTGAGTACTGTGGCCGCCAGAAACAGGTCTTCCGGCTTATGACGGTGGTGCCGATCTCTTGGGACAAAAAGGGCATGCTGGAAAAAGTGATGTGCATCAGTCAGGATATCGGGGAGAAGCATGAACTGGAAACCTTAGCGAATACCGATGGGCTGACCGGACTTTTCAATGAGCGCTATTTCACGATGATGCTGCAGGACAAAGAGAAACAGAAGCTGCCTTTCGTGCTGGTGTATCTGGATCTGGATCGGTTCAAGCCCATCAATGATACCTACGGGCATGCGATGGGGGATAAGCTCTTGCAGGAAACGGCGAAGCGCCTCTTGCTGTGCATTCGTAAAAATGACTATGTATTTCGCATCGGCGGCGATGAATTCACGATTCTCTTCAGCATGGATTTCGATGAGCATATGATAGGAGAGATCAAGAAACGGCTGAAGTTGATGCTGGAGAAGCCCTTCCAGATCGATGATCACACACTGCACGTGGGATGCAGCATAGGCTTTGCCGCGTATCCGAAGGAGTCTGTCGACACCACATATATCCGCATCCTGGCCGATCGGCGCATGTATGAGGAGAAGGAAAGAAATCACAAGGGAAGATGATGAAGCAGAGCGTTCCTTGATTGCGTTTGAAAGCCTCGAGTGAATTAGAAATTAGAAATGAGAAATGGTGGTGCGGCGCCAGATCCTTCGACTCAGTTCTCACTGTTCCGCCTTTACATTATCGAACATCCGACATTTCACTCCGCTCAGGATGACGAAATGCGCCGCGGAGTATAAATAATGGCGATGCCATGAGCTGGCATGCCAGTCACTAGTCACTTGGCGCTCCTAATCCCTAGTCACTAATCCCTAGCTACCAGCCACTCCTAGCCTCCAAAAACTATACCCATGGTCAATTATTAAAAAATAATAAAAACGAAAATTTCCTCTTGCAAAATGAAAGCAAGGGACTTATAATGCAAACATCAAATTCATATTGGTGGATGAAACATGTGGGAGAAAGCCGTAAGGCTTACCGAAGGAGTAACACTCTCAGGTATCTCGAAAGAGGTAGTACCGCATGTGGACACACTCTGGAGAGTCTCATAATAAGAGCGCCGAAGGTGTAAGGGTCGCAAGATCCCAATCTCTCAGGCAAAAGGACAGAGAAAAAAACGTCACACTTCCTGTGATCGTTCAGGTAGACAATGCCGGCTTCCAGAGTTATTTTTTATTGGAAAAGCCGGCTTTTTTATTTATCTTACTTTCCTGGAGGGAGACAAAGAAATGGATTTGAATCTTGAATTGCTGAATGCGATCGATAGTTTTGTATGGGGACCGCCGCTCTTGGTACTGCTGGTAGGGACGGGCATCCTCCTGACGCTTCGTCTGAAGTTCCTGCAGATCTTCCGGCTGCCGAAGGCACTGGGACTGATCTTCAAAGCACAGAATAAGGGAAACGGGGATATCGACTCCTTCAAAGCGCTCTGCACAGCACTTTCTGCTACGGTAGGCACAGGGAATATCGTAGGTGTCGCGACAGCGATCGCTGCCGGCGGCCCGGGCGCTATTTTCTGGATGTGGATGGCCGCATTCTTCGGAATGGCCACCAAGTATGCCGAAGGTCTTCTGGCGGTGAAATATCGTGAAGTGGACTCCAAAGGCGAGATCGCCGGCGGCCCGATGTTCTACATCAAGAATGGCATGGGTCCCAAGTTCAAATGGCTGGGATCGCTCTTTGCCATCTTTGGCATATTGGTCGCTTACTTCGGTATCGGTACCTTCGCTCAGGTGAATTCCATCGTCGATATCACCAAAATGACGATCGGTCTCGATCCTATGTGGACCGCTCTCATCCTGACCATTCTGGTCGCAGCGATCACCTTGGGCGGGCTGCAGTCTATCGCATCGGCCGCTGCGAAGATCGTTCCGGCTATGGCAGTGATTTACTTTATTTCTACGATCGGTGTACTTGTGTATTTCGCAGACAAGGTGCCTGCAGCCATTCAGACCATCGTGTACAGTGCCTTCTCCGGAAGTGCAGCAGCCGGCGGTTTCCTGGGTGCGACAGTGATGCTCGCGATGAGAAATGGTATCGCTAGAGGCGTATTCTCCAATGAATCCGGCCTCGGCTCTGCTCCTATCGTAGCTGCTGCCGCTAAGACCAAATGGCCTGCAGAACAGGGTCTGATCTCTATGACCGGTACCTTCATCGATACCATCATCATCTGCACACTGACCGGTCTTACCATCGTCGTTTCCGGCGAATGGATGAATGGTCTCAACGGTGCAGCACTCACGAATGCAGCTTTCAAAGATGCATTCCCCGTATTCGGCGGCTATATGCTGATGATCGGGCTGATCCTCTTCGCTTTCACCACCATCCTCGGATGGAACTACTATGGGGAACGCTGCATGATCTATCTCTGCGGCACGAAGGGCGTCCTTCCCTATCGCATCATCTTCATCATCCTCGTCGCAAGCGGCGCATTCCTGAAGCTTGAAGCCATCTGGGTCCTGGCGGATATTGTCAATGGTCTCATGGCTATTCCAAACCTGATCGCCCTTCTGGCTCTCTCCGGCGTCGTCGTAAGAGAGACAGCTAAATATTTCGACCATCTCAAAACTGGTAAAGCATACGAAGAATACGAAGATTTAGATCCCAGCAAGGTCACCATGTCCAAGGCTCAAGAAAGTCTCGAGGACTAGCATCAGGTCCTGATATAACATATTATTTCCTCCCTGAAGGTTTTCCCATTTTCCTTCCCGGCGGCATAATATGACACCCCATCCGGCAAAGGGCACTCCTTCGGATAAGCCCTCCTAAACTGATCCAAGGAGTTTGCCGGGCGGCGGGGAAGATCCCCAGAAAGTCTTCCCCGCCGCGGAGGCCCTACCTCTTTATAAATGGTGAAATGCATATCTTGAGCAAGGAAGTCCGCAAAGGAGATCTGATCTCCTGCGGGCTTTTGTATTTTAGTTAGAAATGAGAAATTAGAAATGAGAAATGGTGGTAGCGGCGCGAAAAAGATGGAAGCGCCGCAGGTTTTAGAGAGAAGGGATTAGGGATTAGAAAGGGGACTGGCGGTTTCCCTGTGTGTCATCCCGAGCGAAGTCGAGGGATCTCCATGGCAGAATGGAATCAGCTCTTATAAGCCTCTATGGAAACGATGACTCGATGTATCGCTTTAAGGCTTTCAAGCAAGCGACGTTTGACGGTCTGCAAGAAAGATTTCTCGGCTGTGCTCGAAATGACGATACGGGGATGCCTTTTCTAAAAAAGCGGAGAAGCCGCCACCACAAGTTTGAAAGAGACTATTCTTATTCCCTACTTACGAAGTCTCATAGGGGAAACAGGTTCTGAAGGTTCAAAAGGTTCACAGGTTTCCCATCTTTCGTGAATACCGCATATTTTAAAACTCCGCGGCGCTTAGATCCTTCGACTCAGTTCTCATGCTTTAGATAAGCCATTCTCTCATATACGACGTTTTTCTCCGCTCAGGATGACGAAATGCGCCGCACCACCCTCTTTGAACCCACAGAACCCGCTGAACCTCTTTTGCATGTAATCAAAGGGCGGTATGCCCCACGGGCTAACCCTAATCCCTAGCCACTGTATTTTTTCTCGAAGGAGTGCGAAAGCATCTCCCGTATCCATATCGTTGTCCCCCCTCACTTCCCTAGGAAGTGGGACATCCCCCCTATCCTGTTCCTCTGAATTCCAACCGGATAGGGGATTTTTTATTGGTTGATGGTAACAAGCACCAACCAATAAAAAATAGGGAACCACGTGCAATGTATTAAAGTAAAACAAATAACAAATTAATATTTCTTTGAATTTTCAAGGAAATGTGATACACTGCTAATGTCAAGGGTCCTTTGCGGAAGGGAAAACGGAAAGGACCTCGGCGGTCTATTTTTTTATTGTCAGGAAATGAGGAAATCCTATGAACAAGACCAAAACCGCACAAAGAAAAGCGCTGCTGGCAGCCATCACCGTTTTTGTCATGGGGGGGGTAACGGCACAGGCCGAAGAGCTGCCCGTCTACTCCTTTGATGAAGTCGTCGTCACCGCGACGCGTACGGAAAACGATGTAAAGAAAGTCCCAGCCTCGACGCAGGTCATCACACAGGAGGATATCAAACGGGGCGGAGCAACGAGCGTACGGAATGCTCTCTCTATGTATGCAAATATTTTCCAGAAATCCAAAGTCCGTGGCGGCGGGCATGATATCATCATCCGCGGGATGGAAACGAAGCACTCCCTAGTCATGGTGAATGGGCGTCGTATTTCCAATGAAGCTGATGCCAGCGGACTGGGCAATGCGATGTCGCTTGATCGCATCAATATCAACGATGTGGAAAAAATTGAAATCGTTCGCGGTCCTTCGTCTGCTCTGTATGGCTCGGAAGCCATGGGCGGCGTTTTGAATATCATCACGAAACCGTCAAAAGAGCAGACCCTTTTGACCGGCCTTGAACACACCTCCGAAGACACGAGCCACTGGTGGCATGCTGACACTGGGCGCATCGGAAATTTCTCCATGACTTTGGATGCCCGCTTTAATAAAATCAACCGCAGCATGTCCGATACGGCGACGGAGTCCGACCCCTACGGGACGGCGCAGACCTACAACGCATCCCTCAATTACTATGTGAATGACCATAGCTATGTCAATGCGTACATGGATTACTATAGTCAGCACTTGAAAACCGATATGGGGGAGGCCGTACTTAAAGATTTCCCTGTTACGATGGGATCTATGACATTAAAGGGACAGGCACAGATCGATGGCGGCGGCACCAAAGACTATAAGCAGCAAAATTATGGCATCAGCTGGAATGGGAAGACGGATAAAAACGACTGGCAAATCCAGGCGTACATGAGTAAATTCAATTGGGACATAACAAAGAGTTCGAAGGTACTTCAGGCTATTCCGGATCCATCTGATAGGATGTCCATGATGGCTTATAAGGGATTTGTAACAAGCCAGTATGGGACTTACGATTTCAGTCATGATGAGCACAATATGTGGGCCATCGAAGGGAGAGATAGCCTCCGTGTCAATGATCATCACCGCGTGACCTTTGGTGCGGAGTATGTGAAAGATAAAGTCGCCGGCACGGGTCTTGGCAAGAATGGGGATGGTGTGCATAGTATCACAGAGAATGGCAAGACCAAGCTCTCTTCTGAAAAGACGCTAAGCTCCTACGCCGCCTACTTGCAGGATGAAATCGAGTACGGGAAATGGTTCATTGTACCGGCCATCCGCTACGACCATCATAGTGCGTATGGCAGTCACACCTCTCCGAAAATTGGCGTGACGTACAATGCGACGGACCATTTCCGCATCAAAGCCAATTACGGTGACGGCTTCAAGGCCCCGTCCGTGTCGCAGCTTTACTATGATCTTGACACGCCAATGGGAGGACCCGGGAATTGGGTCCATCTTACAGGAAATCCAAACTTGAAGCCGGAGAAATCGAAGAGCTGGGACTTGGGCGTCGAAGCGGAATTTGGGAAAGGCTACGGCTCTTTGACCTATTTCGATAATGATGTCGACAATTTGATTGCAAGTATCCCCAAAGGGAAAGACAGCAATGGACACAATCTCTATCGCTATGAAAATGTCAATAAAGCGCGCATCAAGGGATTGGAAAATACCTTGGGGTATCGCTTCAATGATACCCTCGAATTCAAAGTGACCTCGACACTTCTCGACGCAAAAGACACGAGCGCTGGGAAAGATCTGACACAGCGCGCAAGACTGTCACAGATTTATCAGCTGATTTATGATGATCACAAAGACACCGGATGGAGCGCGGTGCTGTGGAATCAGCTCGACTATAAATTCGTCACCGGAAAGGCATGGGAGGACGGCGAAAGCGTCAAGAAATCCTACAGTTTGACGAATTTCTCACTGACTCGCAAGGTGAATAAAGACACCCGCGTCTATGGCAGCGTACAAAACATCTTTGATAAGAAAGATGAGGACTGCGACTTGGACGGCCGCTTCTGGTCCATCGGCTGGGAGCACAAATTCTAAGAGGGCAAAGAAATGAAACCATTTCTGATTGGTCTTTTGGCAGGACTTTGCCTCCTTTCGGCGGGCTGCGGCAAGGAAGCCACGCCGCCCCCGCCTGCGGCGTTTTACTCGCTTCATGACACGACGGGAAAGGAAATCGTCCTCACGAAGAAGCCGGAAAAAATTGTGCTGCTCTCCCCGGCGTTTCTCAATATCATGCACGCCGCGGGCGGAGATTTCGTGGCCTATGGCAGCTCGCCCTCGCTGGACGCGCCGGACTACGCGAAGGGAAAAGTGAATCTCGGCTACTCCTATCAGATCAATATGGAGAAACTCATTGGAGAAAAGCCGGATCTTGTCATTGGCCTTAAAGGCTTGCACAATCCGCTGGCATCGTCACTAGAAGCGAATCACATTCCTCTTGTGCTGCTATCGATTTCGACGAAAGACGAAGTGGCGCAAGCGATAGAAATCATGGGGGATGTCTCCGGACACACAGAAGAAGGTGCGAAGGCCTCGAAAGAGTTCCAAAAGGAAATCGACGCACTGTCCCAAAAAGTGCCGGACAAGGGCATGACCTGCGCCGTCATCTTTGGCGCGGCGCACGCCGTGATGTTTGCGAAAGAAGGAACGATTGCGACAGAGACCGCAAAAATTCTCCATTTCCAAAATGTCTTTGCCAAAGAAGGCGCCTCCGAGATGCACATGATGCCCTTCAGCATGGAAGACCTGATGAAGAAGGACCCGGATATCCTCTTCTTGACCACCATGGTCACACCAGGGCAGGAGAAAAAAGTCTTTGAAGAATCCCTTCTAAACCAGCCTGCCTGGCAGGAGCTGCGGGCCGTCAAAGAAGGCCGTGTCTACTTTCTCCCGCAAAACCTCTTCCTCTCAAGCCCCGGCATCGACTATCCCAAAGCCATCCGCTGCATGGCCGGTCAGGTGTATCCGGAGATGAGGTTCTAAGGGTAATGCTGTTAAGTTAAGGAAATTGTTAGCGCCGTAATGACTTGCTTCCCCCTTCGGGGGAAGTGCCGAAGGCAATAGGGGCATGCTAGCGGTATAGCGTACTATGTTGAATAGTCCGATGCTATCGATATTCCAACACTTTCATGCAATACCACTACGTAGCCCCCTCATCTCACTTCGCTCGAAATGGCGTCTCACTGGATTTTCGCGTCGCTTCACTCCTAAAAATCCAGTTCGCTTGCACAACCCCTTCGGGGAGCTCCCCCGATGGGGAGCCAAGAACGTTCTTCCGCTTAACTTAATAGCATTAGTTCTAAGGGGGCTGGTGCTGGTTGGTGGTTGTCAGTGGTTCTGAAGGAACTTAAGGTTAGCCGATACCGCTTGAGAACCAAGAATCAAGTACCGCCAACCGCCAACCATTCTGAGCGTATGGAGTAACTATGAGTGATTACGAAAAAAATATCGAAAGACTCTACCAAGAGCCGATCTTTGCAAAGGGCGGCGGCGTGTGCCGTTCGCCTTGGGACATTGACTGGCAGGACGAGCCATTTTCTCCGCGGGACGAAACGCTGATTTCTCCCATAAAACTGCCGGGCATCATGAAAGACATCTGGGAAAAGGGCGAGCCGACGAAGACCTCGGCTGTCTACATCCACGTGCCCTTCTGCCGCCTGTCCTGCACCTATTGCGCTTTTTACAAAAAGCAGGCGGACGAAGCGGCGCAGCATGCGTATGCGAATCTTCTTGTCAAGGAAATACAATCGCTGCAAAATCGCCCGTACCTTACCAGGTCAAAGATTTCCTCTATTTTCTTTGGCGGAGGCACGCCGGGCATTTTATCTGCTGCGGATATTTCCTCTATCATGGAGGCCATTCACGAGGTGCTGCCTTTAACAAAGGACGCAGAAATCACGATGGAGTCGAGCCTTTCTGACATGACGGAAGAAAAAATGGATGCCGCGATTTCCTGCGGAGTGAACCGCTTCAGTTTCGGCGTGCAGTCCTTTGATACGAAGATTCGAAATGCTGTCGGCCGGCCGCTCCCGCGAGAAGAGGTGTTAAAGAAACTTTCGGCGTTTGCAAAAAAAGACGCCCTGATGATTCTTGACTTGATTTACGGCCTTCCCGGCGAGACGGAAGAGACGATGCGGTCGGACATCCGCGATGCCAAGGCATGCGGTATGGCGGGGCTTGACCTCTATCAGCTCCACATCCTGCCCAATTCCCCTTTAGGAAAGCAATTCAAAAAATGGGGGAAGAGCTTAGACATCGCTGTACTGCAAAGTCTATTCCGCACCGCTGAGGACGAACTCGGAAGGAGCGGTGCTGCCAATATTTCCTGCACCCACTGGAAATGGCATCCGGCGGAACGAAGCTTGTACAATACCCTCTCTTCTAGCGGGGGCGATATTCTGCCCCTCGGCATGGCCTGCGGCGGGCAAATCGGCGGTGTGGGGCTCATGAAGCCGATGGTGGATGCGATGTATAGCGCCGCGGTCCGCAGGGGAAAATTTCTCCCGATGGGTGCAAGGCAAAGCAGCCGTTACCGCGCGTTCTATAAAGCGATAGAAGGTGCGGGCGACCGGGGGGTCATCGAGCCGGCAAGACTTGCGAAAGAGACCGTCCTTCCGGCGGACCTTCTCTTGACGCCGCTTCTCGATATATGGAAATCCTGGGGCCTCGTCACGGAAGCGGGCGGTGTCTATCGCTACACGAGTAGTGGCCGCTACTGGTACCGTGTGATGATCCGTCGCATGATGCACGCCGCGGACTACATGTTTTTTGGCAAACCCGACACAAAGAAAAAAGCCCATTGGGGCGGCATGATGAATATGAGGTGAATGATGAAATTTTTGATTGTATACTCGAGCCGCACAGGAAATACCCGCCAAGTGGCCGAAGCCCTGTATGCGGCAGCACCGGATGGAAGCACGATTTCTAAAGTAGAAACGGCACCCGCGGCGGATGGCTATGACGTGATTTTCGTAGGCTACTGGATGGACCGGGGGACGGCGGATGAAAAGAGCAAGGCATACCTGCGCACGCTTACGAAGAAGAAAGTCGTCCTCTTTGAAACCATGGGCGCAAGTCCCGCCTCCGAGCACGCCTATACCGGCTTTGCGAATGCGGCGACCTGCCTCTCTGAAGGAAATACCATCATGGGCGTCCTTGCCATTCAAGGGGCCGTCGACCCCGCCCTCATCGCCATGATGCGCAAGATGCCCGTCGGCAGCGCTCACAACACCGGTGAAATGGAAAAGACCACAGAAGAAGCCGCCAAACACCCGGACGCCGCGGATTTGGAAAAAGCCAAGGCGTACATGGAAGCCTTCACGGCGAAATACGAGAAGTACTACGGAAAGAAATAGGATGCTGAGGGGGCTCACGGGACAGATGACGCAAGTGGTATCCTCTTCCTCTAGCCGTCACTTTGGCGTGTAGATTCTCCCCAAGTCGTCTCCTCTTTCTCCGCAGCCTGTGGCTGTGGGGAAGGAGGAGACGACTTTTATCTTGATATCTGGGAAGTGGTCGACGATCTTCCCCTTGCCCCCAAGGGGAATGCCTTTGAAGCAACCGTCGGAAGAGACCGGCGACGCGGATGCATTCAACGAGGAGAAGAAACGCAAAGAGAAAGACGAGAATTTTTTTCATGGGAAGCCTCCTTTGAAAATAAAAATGTCTGGAATCTTCTTCTCTATTCAATGAAATGTATGGGAAATGGGTAAGGAATTTCGCTTTCTCATTCTCATTTAGCGCGTATACGAAACGAGAGTGACCGCTAACTCTTCGTAACGATAATAATTTCTTATGAATTCGTAAATTGATTTCTATAACGAAATAGATGTACAAAAGCTATTGAAATTTATTTAATTATAAGTAGCTACAAAAAATACATAAATTATATATATATCGTAAACATGCAGAAAATCTTCGCCAAAAGAGCAAGAAAGAAACTTTAGCACAGCAAAAGGTTTACAATATGAAAAATGGGCAAAATTCGCATGTTGCATTTTGATTTTCATCGTGTATAATCTAGGTAAATCACTTGAGGCTTCGGAATTCAGAATCTGGAAAGCCCAAGCGAAAAATGTATGTTGCCGCATACCATATAGGTGGATGATGTACACTGAAAAATGAAGGTCTTTACGATCTTCTGCCGAAGGAGTAACACTATCAGGCGTTCAGTAAGAACACGAAACTGTGTACGGACACAACTCTGGAGAAGCTCGCTGAAAAGATGCGAGGGCCGAAGGTGTTAAAGGATTTCACCCGTAGAAATCCTGAATCTCTCAGGCAAAAGGACAGGGCTGGCACTTGGGTAACTCCCTTGTTTTCATGAACCATGAATTCGCCAGCTTCAGTCTTCTTCGAACATAAGACTGAGTGCGGCGATTTTTTGTTTCTTATCATAATAAGAACAGTTACGGGAACAAGGGGGATTTTACAATGGATATGGTGCAAATCAATCAACTTGTCGGTGAGCTTGACAGCTTCGTATGGGGGCCTGTCATGCTGTGTCTTCTGGTCGGTACGGGTGTCTACATGACACTGAAGCTGCGTTTCCTGACTTGGAGAAATCTGCCATACGCATTAAAAATGATCTTTTCGAAGAAGTCTCGCACGACCCAGGTCGGAAGCGGTGACGTTTCTCCTTTCTCTGCGCTGATGACGGCGCTTGCTGCGACCATCGGTACAGGTAATATCGTCGGTGTCGCGACTGCGATGTTCGCCGGCGGCCCGGGCGCTCTGGTCTGGATGTGGATCTCCGCATGCTTCGGCCTTACGACCAAGTTCTCTGAATGTATGCTCGGCTTCAAGTTCCGTGAAGTGAATGCCAAGGGTGAAATGAAGGGCGGCCCGATGTTCACCATGAAGAACGGCTTCAAAAACAAAAAAGCCGGCCTCTTCCTGGGTACTGCTTTCGCTCTCTTCGCTGTCCTTGCTTCCTTCGGTATCGGCAACATGACGCAGGCGAATTCGATCTCCACCGCGATCAACACCACCTTCGGCGTATCGAATGAGATCGTGGGCGCAGTCCTGACTGTCATGACCCTCGCTGTCATCGTCGGTGGTATCACTTCGATCTCCAAGGTTTCTTCCGTCGTTGTTCCCGGCATGGCTGTCTTCTACATCCTGGCTGGCCTTTCCTGCATCATTCTTAACATCGAAAACATTCCACATGGTCTCTACCTCATCGTGATGATGGCTTTCGATCCTACGGCTGTCGAAGGCGGCGTCGTTGGTACCATCACTGTTTCCGTGATGAATGCGATGCGTTATGGCGTAGCGCGCGGCTGCTTCTCCAATGAAGCCGGCCTTGGCTCGGCAGCGATTTCCGCCGCAGCCTCCACCACGGATCATCCGGCAAGACAGGGCTACATCTCCATGACCGGCACCTTCATCGATACCATCGTAGTCTGCACCATCACCGGCCTTACCATCGCCTCCTCCGGTGTGCTCGGCATGGTCGGCGCGGATGGCAAGCCGCTCACCGGCGTAGCGCTCACCATGGCAGCATTTTCTTCCAATATCGGCGTCATTGGTTCTTACATCGTTTCCATCGGTATCATCCTCTTTGCTTACTCCACCATCCTCGGTTGGGAATACAATGGTGAAAAGGCTTGGGAATATCTCTTCGGTACCCATAAGTACAACATCATTTACCGCGTTGTCTTCTCTCTGGTAGTTTATGTCGGCGCGACCCAGACCCTCGATCTGGTTTGGAACCTCTCCGATATCGCGAATGCCCTCATGGCGATCCCGAACCTGATCTCCATCCTCGTCCTGGCTCCGGTCATCAAGGAAGAAGTCTTCTCCTTCCAGGCTGTGATCGAAAAGGAAAAGGCAGCGGCTCGCGAGGAAGCTCTTGCGGAAGCAGAAGAAGCACAGAAGATCTGATGCCTATATATAAGGTATAAAATAAATATAGTGAAATCCCTTAGGAATGAGCGAGCAGCTGCTGTGAGGCGGCTGCTCCTTTTTGATGGAGCCCTTCCAAAGGAGCGGATCAGGGGTTGCAGGAAGAGGATGAGGAGCCTTGGATAAAAGAAAGTGTGAGATCTCTAGCGGCTTCTCGGTGCTTCTCTGGCAGCGGGATAGGGAGGCATGCCGGTCCCGGTCACTCTCCCCCTGAGACTAATGCTATTAAGTTAAGCGGCAGAACGTTCTTGGCTCCCCATCGGGGGAGCTCCCCGAAGGGGGAAGCAAGACGTTACGTAGCTAACGATTTCCTTAACTTAATGGCATTACCCCCTGAGGCGAGACAAGCGTATACACCAACTATTGCGAGCGTATACATCAATAAACAAATGATTATAAAAAATGAAAAATATAGAAAAATGGCAAAAATTATATAATGCAAAACATAAGAGAATGGAATCATATAATTTATTAAACATCAGATTACAAATTACATGAAAATGTATAGATGATTTCATAAATCTATTGGTCATTCAGCATGGGTGCGCCTATAATGTAGTCATTGATTTTAATAGGTCAGGGCAATGGCGTCCATGGGGCGGCCGCTCTGGTGCAGGAGGGAAGAAATGAATCTGTCTATTCAAATTTTCCTGTCATTGGTCTTATCTGTGGTGGTAGGACTGATGCTGGGAGAGGGTGCGGCGGCTCCGGTCAAGATGTGGATCGCGCCGATCGGCACCATGTTTATCAATCTCATCAAAATGATGATCGTTCCGGTGGTCTTCTGTTCTCTCATCGTGGGCATGACATCCATGGGGGATATGAAGAAGCTGGGACGCATCGGGGTGAAGACACTCGTCATTTACATGGTGACGACAGCGATCGCGATCGTGATCGGCTTTGCCGTCGCTATGGCGATCGAGCCGGGCATCGGCATGGCTCTGCCGACGGCAGAAGCACCGAAGGTGAAGGAAGCGCCGTCGATCATGCAGGTCTTTGTTGCAATGATCCCGTCGAATCCGATCGCTTCCATGGCGAAGGCGGACATCCTTCCGATCATTATCTTTGCGCTCTTCATCGGGGCGGGTATCATTTCCGTCGGCGGAAAGCGTGCGGAGATCCTGATCTCCTTCTTCGATGCGATGGCTGAGGTATGCTACAAGATCATCGCCATGATCATGCGTCTTGCACCGATCGGCGTCTTCTGCCTGCTGCTTCCGGTCGTCGTCATGAATGGCCCGAAGGTGCTGCTTCCGCTCTTATCGGTCATCCTCTGTATGGCGATCGGCTGCTGCATCCATGCCATCGGTGTATACTCGACGCTTGCCGGTGTCTCTGCACACATGAGCCCGCTCACATTCTTCCGCGGCATGTCGGAAGCTATGGCGATCGGCTTCACCACCTGCTCTTCTGCCGGTACGCTTCCTGTCAATATGAGAAATGTCCAGACGAAGCTGGGGGTCAAGAGAGATATCGCTTCTTTCGTCCTTCCGCTGGGCGCGACCATCAATATGGACGGAACGGCTCTTTACATGGGCGTTTGTTCCCTTTTCATCGCGAATGTCTTCGGTATCCCGCTGACCTTTGATCAGATGTTGATGATCGTCCTGACCGGGACACTGGCTTCCATCGGTACCGCAGGCGTACCGGGCGCCGGCCTCATCATGCTGGCGATGGTCCTGCAGTCTGTCGGTCTGCCGCTCGAAGGGCTGGCACTGGTAGCCGGCATCGATCGTGTGCTCGACATGTTCCGTACCTGCCTCAATATCACCGGCGACGCAGCGGTCGCTGTGGCTGTCAATGCGACAGAGAAGGATGCGGAAATGGAATAAGCCGGTAAGTGCGGAGTGGATCTGAAATGGTGCATCTCATCCGCAGACCTTATGGTAAAACGCTCCATATTTTCAAATAACAAACATAACAACTCTATACTGACTTGGATGATCCATGGGGAAAAAGACCGAGGGCCATGCCCGAGGCTGCCGAAGGAGTAACACTATCAGGCGTTCAGTGAACACGAAACTTCATGGGGACAGATCTCTGGAGATCTCTTCAATGAGAGCCGAAGGGGCATAGGCGGAAACGCTGTAATCTCTCAGGCCAAAGGACAGAGCCGATTTCATGAGGAAAGCTCATGAAGCCGGTTCTGTTTTTATTTTATACAGAACCGGCTTTTTTAGCTTCACAGGCGACCCTTTGGGTAGCACACTCTTTTCAGAGAAAGGGAAAATAGGAGGAAACATGATGACAGATATTTTGAACCAGATCGACGGGCTCGTGTGGGGGCCATGGCTTCTGGTGCTTCTCGTTGGCACCGGGGTACTGCTGACCTGCCGGCTCTCGCTCCTGCAGGTATTGAAACTGCCGCGCGCACTGAAGCTGATCTTCTTTGCGAGAAACAAGGGCGATGGCGACATCGATAGCTTCAAGGCGCTCTGCACGGCACTCGCTGCGACGGTCGGCACGGGAAACATCGTCGGCGTAGCGACGGCGATCAAGCTCGGCGGCCCGGGCGCGCTCTTCTGGATGTGGCTTGCCGCTTTCTTCGGCATGGCGACCAAGTATGCGGAAGGGTGCCTTGCGGTCAAGTACAGAGGGGTGGATGACCAGGGCAATATCGCCGGCGGCCCGATGTACTATATCGAAATGGGTCTTGGCAAGAAATGGAAGCCTCTCGCTGTCGCTTTTGCCATCTTCGGCATCATGACGGCCATGCTCGGCAGTGGTACGACCACGCAGATGAATGCGATCACGGCTTCCGTGCAGGCAGGATTCGGGGTCTCCACCTACATCACCTGCGCCGTCATCACGGTCCTTGTCGCGATCATCACCTTTGGCGGCTTGAAATCGATCTCCAAGACAGCCTCCAAGATCGTTCCGGCGATGGCAGTCGTTTATTTCATCGTCACTGTGATCTTCCTCGGTCTCAATGCGGGTGAACTGCCGCATGCGATAGCTCTCGTCATCGACGGAGCCTTCAATGGCACTGCAGCGGCCGGCGGCTTCGCAGGCGCCGGCGTCATGCTCGTCCTTCGAAGCGGTATCGCCCGCGGCCTGTACTCGAATGAGTCCGGTCTCGGCTCTGCGCCGATCGTAGCGGCGGCAGCAAAGACCAAGTGGCCGGCCGAGCAGGGACTGATCTCCATGACAGGCACCTTCATCGATACCATCATCATCTGCACCATGACCGGCCTCACCATCATCGTGTCCGGCCAGTGGCTGGGAGAGCTCAATGGCGCCGAGCTCACGCAGGCGGCTTTTGCGACAACCTATGGCGCTTTCGCTCCCTTCCTTCTGACGATCTCCTTAACGCTCTTTGCTTTCACCACCATCATCGGCTGGAACTACTATGGGGAACGCTGCTGGGAATACCTCTTCGGCACGAAGACCATCCCTGTGTACCGCGTGTGCTACATCGCCGTGCTGGCTTCCGCAGTCTTTCTGAAGCTGGAAGCCATCTGGGCGCTGGCTGATATCGTAAACGGCCTCATGGCCATTCCAAACCTCATCGCCCTTCTCGGGCTTTCGGGCGTCATCGTTTCTGAGACGAAGAAATACTTCGGACATCTCGAGATCCGCGATGCCAGACTCGCGGCGTATAAGGAACGCCGCATCGGGAAAAAGGCAGAAGTATAATGGGGAAAAGATCCCGTCGGAGTCACTCCGGCGGGATTTTGTATTGTGGGGAAGGGTTCAGGGTTCAAGGTTCAGGGTTGTGGTGGCGGCTTCGCCGCAAGTATAAATAGGGCAATGCCCTAAGATGGTGGGTGATGCGGTATCCTAGCATCGTCATCCCGAGCGAAGCGAGAAATCTTTGTCATTCGCAGTCAGGGACTCGCGCTTCCCCCCACATGTGCCGCGCGCCTCTCCGCTTTCCTCAGCTGTCTTTCATCCCACCTGTGCCCTATCCGCCCCTTCGGGGCACCTTCCCCTCGAGGGGAAGGCTGCGATGCGAGGGAAGCCTGCCAGCAAGAGACTTTCGGACATTGCCACTATTTGTACTCCGCGGCGCTTAGATTCTTCGACTCAGTTCTCCTATTTCAGATAAGCCATTTTTT
>ULQB01031576.1_pt1 | contig 18676 bp, 11 predicted proteins | sample 1954041 | NCBI WGS metagenome assembly ULQB01 (sample SAMEA4835644, study PRJEB28245) | human gut metagenome | biome: gut microbiome; material: fecal sample | place: Denmark | collected 2008 | reverse complement strand
TGCAAGACTTCGCTATGCACTGCAAGACTTCGCTATGCATTGCAAGACTTTTCTATGCAAACGGATTCTCCGTCGGATAGCGCACGCCTGCCGGCTGATTGTAGCCGATCTCCTCCACCGGCACACCGATATACTTAAATACTTCGTACAGCGCCTTGCCGTAATGTCCGAATGCCACCGCGCCGTGGTGCGGGAAATTCTTCTCAATCAGCACATGGCGGTAAAATCTTCCCATCTCCGGGATGGCGAAAACACCGATCGATCCAAAAGATCTTGTCGCCACCGGAAGCACCTCCCCATGTGCGATATAAGCGCGGAGCTCGCAGTCTGCGGTGCTCTGCAGACGGAAAAACGTAATGTCCCCCGGCATGATGTCCCCCTCAAGGGTTCCGTTTGTCACCTCGACCGGAAGGCTTCTCGCCATGATCTTCTGATTGCGCATCTCACAGAACGCAAGCTTTCCGGAAGTGGTATTTCCACAGTGAAATCCCATAAAGGTGTCCTTTAACGTATATGGATATTTTCCCTCGATCTCTTCCTCATACATATCTGCCGGCACCGAGTTATTGATGTCAAGCAGTGTCACGGCATCTTCGCTCACCACGGTGCCGATGAACTCGCTTAAACAGCCGTAAATATCCACCTCGCAGGACACCGGAATTCCCTGTCCGGTCAGACGGCTGTTGACGTAACACGGGACAAAACCGAACTGTGTCTGGAATGCCGGCCAGCACTTGCCCGCAATCGCCACATACTTGCGGTAGCCCTTGTGATCGCGCACCCAGTCTTTTAAGGTCAGTTCATACTGCGCCAGCTTTGCAAGCACTTCCGGCTTTTTATTCCCGGCTCCAAGCTCCGCCTCCATCTCTGCCACAACCGCCGGGATTCTCTCATCCCCGTCATGTTTATGGAACGCCTCGAATAAATCAAGCTCTGAATTTTCCTCAATCTCCACACCCAGATTGTAAAGCTGCTTTATCGGTGCGTTGCAGGCAAGGAAATTTAACGGTCTTGGTCCGAAGCTTATGATCTTTAAATTGGAAAGCGCAACTACCGCGCGGGCGATCGGCTCAAATTCATGAATCATGTCCGCACATTCCTCTGCCGTTCCAACCGGATACTCCGGAATGTATGCCCTGATATTGCGAAGCTTTAAGTTATAGCTGGCATTTAACATTCCACAGTAAGCATCCCCTCTGCCATCCAGCAGACTGTCCCCGGATTCTTCCGCCGCAGCAATAAACATTTTCGGTCCGTCAAAATGCTTTGCCAGCAGTGTCTCGGCGATCTCCGGTCCAAAATTGCCGAGGTATACGACCAGTGCATCACACCCGGCCGCCTTCACATCCTCCAGTGCCTGCACCATATGTATTTCGCTCTCCACGATGCAGATCGGACATTCATAGATGTGATCCTTTCCGTACTTTTTCGTGTAAGCGTCCATTAACGCCTTTCTCCGGTTCACCGACAGGCTCTCCGGGAAGCAGTCTCTGCTGACTGCCACAACTCCGATCTTAATCTCCGGCATATTTTCTTTGTTCATAAAAATCTCCTTTCCGTTTCAAAAATAGAAACCTTCCTGTTCCGTTTTTCCTGTATCTTTCTTACACCTCAATATTGACCCCCAAAAGTCCGTTAAAACCACCACGGATTCCTGCTTCCTCATGTGCGATCAGCCACTTGTTCTTCGCAGTCATAAGCGCATCCTCTCCGCTTTTGGGCAAGGCAAAATCAATCTCTGTATTCGTTCCTTTCGGAAGAATCACAATACATTTAAATCCTTCCTCCCCGTCATTGCACGGCGCATAGTGAAGTGTCGTTCCATACATCTCAACAACCGTTCCCGCCGGGACAAAAAATGCTTCCACCCTGGATGTGTCATAAGTAAACGCATCGGTCACATCCGGCAGCCATCCTAACAGCAGCACCATATTGGTCACCGCAATATTGATCTCCGAATTGCGGTGATACTCCAACGCATTTAATCTGTGATTGCTGCCGTTACAATAACCGATCTGAATCGGAAGTCCGCCGTAGATCCGTCTGGCAAACTCTCCCGCCTCCGGCAGCACCTCCAGTTCCTCCATGGATGGCACATAAATGACATCCTCCGGCAGCGGCGTGTGTTCCATCTCGCGGATCAGTCTCGTGCAGTCAAAGCCGCTCCAGACTTTCCCATACCTGCGGAACTTTTCGTCTTTAATTGAATAAATCTCCATGATTCCCCCCTGTTTGTGCTCCTTTCCATAAGTGTACCTTATGAGCAGAGTATAACAGGAGACAGTCATGGAGACTACCTGTTTCTTGTCTTTCCAATGTCACTTTTTTGTCTTTTTATCTAATTTATTTATCAGTGAAATAATTCTTCCCGCACAGAGACGGATTTCCTTTTCCGACAGCCTTCCGTCTGCATACGCCTGCCGGATATCCGCATCATCTTTCTCACTTCCCGGCATAATCAGATCATTTCCGGCTTCGATACACTTCCATGGAATACTGCCGTCTTCCGGCGCTGTTGTACTCCAGTCCGACATGAGTACACCGTCAAATCCCCACTCTTCTCTGGCAATTACAGTGCATAGCGCTCTGCTGTTTGCCGCGTGAACTCCATTGACCCGGTTGTAGGATGTCATGATTGCAACCGGTGCGCTTTCTTTGACTGCAATCTCAAATCCCCTAAGATAGATCTCCCTTAGGGCTCTCTCTGAAATATGCACATCGACCCCCATACGGTTGTCTTCCTGATTGTTGCATGCAAAATGCTTGATCACAGCTCCACAGGTTCCCTCCTCCTGTACACCGCGGACAACCGCAGCAGCCATCTTGCCTGAGAGAAATGGATCTTCCGAATAGTATTCAAAATTCCGCCCGCACAGCGGATTTCTCTGGATATTCATTCCCGGTGCCAGCCACAGATCAATATGGAATTCTTTCATTTCATGTGATACCGCTCTTCCGAAAGACTGCAGCAGTTCCTCATTCCAGGTCTGCGCCATTGCCGTTCCGACCGGAAACGCCGTACAGAACTGATAGTAGGTCTTGGCATTCTCATGCTTTTGCATCGGCTCCAGATAGCCATTTTCCAGTGCTCCCAGTACACTTTTTCCATAGACTTTCCCCGAATCTGCGTCTACCTCATACGACTGATGCAGCCGGATTCCTGCCGGTCCGTCCGCCATGATTAATGACCTTATTCCATAGGGCTGTTCCAGCGCATGTGTTGTCTCTCCCGCCGATCCCGGGACACGGATTCCCGCCGCGCCGAGTGTACTGCTGTTTTGTTCCACATGGCCATATAAGAGCGGAATCAGTTCCTCTGCCGGTATTTTTCCGGTCAGATGCACTTTTTGCTCTTCAGCGGCAGAAAGCTTTCCTGCATCGCTCTCTGCTGCCTCCAGCCGGCATGTGTGCTCTGTGAGCGTCCGTTCGTACACATCAAATTCCCATGCCTGTTCTAACTTTTGTGAATCGGCACCGATCCATATGCCATACGTTCCGGCTTCCAGATACCAGGCACTCTGTTCTTCCGAAAAACTTGCAAGCATGTTTTTTGGTATTTTAATCTCCAGCTGCTGTATTTCCCCCGGCAGCAGACATTTTGTTTTGGCGAATCCCACCAGCCGCTTTTTTTCCTTTTCCATTCCGGTCTGCGGGAGTGTCGCATAGACCTGCACTGTCTCCTTCCCGGCATAGGTTCCACCCGTATTCTGCACAGACACTGCAAGTTCCAGGGAATTCGTTTCCTCGCGTACAGACCGCTGGCGGATGTAGAAGGATGTGTAGGAAAGTCCATACCCGAACGGAAATAATACCGGCAGATTTTCCCGGTCAAAATGACGGTATCCAACGAAAATTTCCTCCCGGTATTCTTCCTTTTCCAGATCTCCGTTCCTGTATCCATAAGTATCCGCTGACGGATACTCCCCGTAATGTCTCGCCCATGTTGCCGTTAATTTTCCACTTGGAACCGCCTTTCCAAACAGAATGTCCGCCACCGCATAACCACCTGCCTGTCCCGGCTGGGAAATATTTAACACAGCCCGTATATTTTTTGCCTGCTCTAAAATATCTGTCAGTTCTACCGGACCACCGGTGTTCAGCAGGAGCACTACCGGAATCTTTTTCTCATTCAAAAATAACAGGTCTTCCTGTTCCCTGCGGCTTAATTCATAGTCGCCACGCTCTTTTCTGCGGTCACTTCCCTCACCTGAAATGCGGCTCAGCACATAAACTGCCACCCCTGCCCCGGCAATGTCCTGTTCTGTAACCGCTCTTCCCTCCGGGAAACAGAACGGATGGTTGGAATATGCGTCAAACGGATTCTCAACCCGTTTTGTTTCTTCGAGAACCAGTTTTTTCCATTCCTCTCTCGCCTGCTCATACCGCTTTTCATAGTCGCACAGCCACGCTTCACTTGTGATCATTGCGCCCGCTTCCAGCAGTCCCTGATAGACAGAAATTGTCTTCCGGTTGTTGACATCCCCGGAGCCGATTCCACCTTTTACCGTCTTTTTTGCCCCGCTTCCAAACAGCGCCATAGGAACATCCAAAGGCAGCGGCAGAAGCGATTCATTTTTTAATAAAACCATTGCCTCTTCTGCCACTTTTCTTGCCAGAACATCATGCACCTGCTCCCGGATGGACGTTCTTTCCTCTATGGTTCCACTATATCTCCATTCTCTTTTTTCCATATTCTCTGCTTTTCCCTTCAAAATGACAGAAAGAACCATACAGAATTTTCTTCCATATGATTCTCTGTCCAGATCGTGTTTACTCTTTCACTCCACCAAGTGTCACACCGGCGATAATATATTTTGATAATAAAAGATATACCACAATGATCGGCACAATCGCCACCGTAATCATCATGTAAACTTTTCCCATGTCAAAGTTCATATAGTCTGCTCCACGCAATGTCGCAATTAAGATCGGCACTGTCATTTTGCTCTTGGTCTGAAGAATCAGTGCCGGAACAAAGTAGTTATTCCAGGAACCGACAAAAGTGAAAATCGCCTGTACCGCGAGCGCCGGCTTCATAATCGGCAGCACAATACAGTTAAACGTCCTGAATTCGCCTGAGCCGTCGATTCTTGCCGCCTCCACTAAGGACAGGGGCAGTGATGACTGCAGGTAGCTGTACATAAAATAGAATACCGCAGGCGACGCGATGCTTGGAATAATGAGCGGATACCAGGTATCATACAACCCCATTTTCGTGATCAGCCGCAAAAATCCCATTGCCGTTACCTGAGTCGGCATGACCAAAATTGCCATGATAAAGGTAAATGCTATCTTTCTGGTCTTAAATTCATAAGCATACAGACCATATGCCGTCAACGCGGAAAAGTAAGTACACAAACCCGCACAGGCAGTCGAGATACAGATACTGTTTATAATTCCGCGGAACATCGGGAAGCTTCCGTCATTTGCCACATTCTTTAAATTTTCCAGCAGATGGGTGCCCGGCAATGCCGAAAACCCCTTTTGCAGCTCCGCATGAGAACGGGTTGCATTGATAATCAGAATATAGAAGAAGAACAGACACATAAATGACAGTACAATCAACACAATATGCGCCAGAACACTCCGCAAACTGTTTCCTGATTTTGATTTCATGTTTTATCTCCTCCTTCTTCTTTCTTCTCTGGCAGCTTTTTTCGCCGCTGCCTTCGATCCGTCCGGATCATTATCATTTGTCATCTTATACACGATAAAACATAAGATCGCACTGATGATGAACAGATAAACAGATAACGCTCCTGCCATACCATAGTTCTTGCTCTTTAAATGATTATTTAAGAACATGATCAGTGTCATGGATGTCCGGTCCGGATTTCCCTGACCGTTCGTTAAGATCTGTGGCACATCAAACATCTGCAATCCGCCGATAATCGAGGTAATCAGTGTATATGCAAGAATCGGCCGGATCATCGGAAGCGTAATATAGAAAAATCTCTGCAGACTGTTGCACCCATCGATCTCGCAGGCCTCAAATACCTCCACACTGATTCCCATGATTGCTGCCATCAGCATAATCGTCGTATTGCCAAACCACATCAGGAAATTCATAAGTCCAATCAAGGAACGCGTGCCAAAAACAGATCCCATAAAATCAATCGGGCTATTGATCCATCCCAGAGACATCAGAATGGAATTGACCGGTCCACTCGTGGAAAACAGTGTAAAAAATAAAAGTGCAAATGCAGATGCCATGATCAGATTGGGCAGATAAATGACAACCTTAAAAAATTGTTTGTGATGTATCTTTAATCTGGCATCCGTAAACCAGCTCGCAAGAACAAGTGCGATCACAATCTGCGGGATAAAACCGATCAGCCACAGAATCAGCGTGTTTTTTCCATATGCCAGCATATCGGATTTCAGCAGACTGATATAATTTGCCATTCCAACGAAATTAGGTCCGACCTCCTTAATTCCGGAACGGTAATATTCATAAAAACTGTATCTGACGGTATCTGCCAACGGAATCAGCGAAAAAATAAAATAGATAATAAAAAACGGAAGAATAAATATCTGTCCCCATTTTCCATAGCTGATACTTTTTTTCTTTTTTTTCATTCCTTTGCCCTCTCTGCCATAATAGTTCTGCGGAGCAAAATTGCTCCGCAGTCATGGTCTTATTCCGGCCACTGAACTTCTGTGATATCCGGATAACGCTCTTTGATTGCTGTCTCAAAGTTTGCCTTTGCCTTATCAAAATCTACATTTCCCTGCAGATAATCGCTGAACGAATTCTGAATCAGTTCCACGCATCCCTGATCGTATGCAGATAACGGAGCAATCTTGATATTCTCAGCTACCGGTGCAAAGTAGACAAACGGATTCTGTCCGCCAAGGAATTCTGACGAGAAGTCTGCATCATCCTTTGCTGCCTCTGCCATTCCGGACTTCGTATTCGTGAAATCAGAGTAATCCTGTGAAATCTTTAACAGGTTGTCCTGATTGCTTGTCATTGCAAGAATAATATCCTTCGCATATTTTACATTATCTGTTCCTGTTGCCGCATGGATGTAGGAACCACCCCAGTTATATTCCTGTGGCGGGTTCGTAACTGCCCAGTTGCCGGACTCTCCATCCCAGTTCGGATTCAGCACAAAGTCAATGCCCCATGCCGGAAGCAGGAATGCAAAAACCTTGGACTGGGAGCCCATGGACTTATTCCAGTCATCATTCCACTGACCCTTGATGTTGCTGTCCAGATAACCGGCATCCAGCCATTCCTTAGAATCATTCACCCAGTTAATGATTTTCTGATCTACTTTGACGGTGGTATCTCCCGGCTGAACCCAGGATTCATCAATACTGTTGCCGTACAGACGGAACGTATCCGCATAGGATGCAAAGGTATAATATCCTTTTGCCTTTAACTCTGCCGCGGTGTCCTTGATGGTTGCCCAGTCCTTCACCTTCTCGCCGACTGCCTCAGGATCATCTGTTCCAAATACATCCTTTGCAATATCGCGGCGGTATACTAAAAGTCCCGGACAGCACTGCCAGGTAGATCCTCTCTGCACACCGTCAGAATCAGAAGCCGTAGTTCTCGTAAAATCATACTGATCCGCCAGATCCGTCTCAGGATCAATTCCAAGATCTGTCAGAGGCATGGCAACATCCGCATCCTTATCGGTATATTTAAATACATAATCCGTCTCGGACAGGAAGATATCTACCTTGTCATCTGCCGCAGCATCTGCCTGATTCATAAGCGCTTCATCCAGCTTCTGCTGATAAACACCATCCTGATTCGGATTGATCACCCAGTGAATCTCTGTTCCATCCTTCAGCGTTGTTACCGTTCCGTCTGAGGAAGTAGATTCCACCTCCGGATATACTGCCTCAAGACGTGTACGGAACTCATCGTTCCAGGAATAGATGTTAATTACCTTTCCCTCACCACTGAAATCTTTCTCGTCCGACTCTGTGCCTGCAGCCGCTGCACTCTCCTTGCCGCTGTCTGCTCCGGCATTGGCACTGTCTGTGGCACTGCTTCCACATCCTGCAAGTAAAGCAGCCCCCATAGCCACTGTCAGCATTAAGCTGATAACCCGCTGTTTCATACTTCAATTCCTCCCTGTATTTTAGTTTTTCAACGTCAGACCCTTTCCCTATAATGTCTGCCGTCTTCTTGATTACAGATAGAATTGTACTGAATTTTATGACTGGAATATACTAAATCAATTGTAAAAATATCAGATTCATGTCATAATAACCATATTCTTTTTTTACGGAGGAAACAGCCAATGGCCTTTTCAGAAGAATGGTACGAGACCGAATTAAAAAGCAGTGAACTTGAGACCCTTCACCGGCCGCCAACCGTGGAATATTCCTTTTATACGGCAGTCAAAACAGGCGATATGGAAACTGTTGTCGCCAACTGCAAAGAGGATGCATTTATCCATCTGGAGGGAACCGGTGTGCTCTCGCGCAATGCGCTTACCAACATAAAATATCATTTTGTAGTCACTGCCGCCATGCTTACACGCTACTGCATTGACGGCGGTTTGGAGCCGGAACAGGCCTATCGTCTAAGCGACTTTTACATTCTGAAAATGGACACCTGCACAACCGTCCGGCAGATTGCGGATCTTCACCATGAAATGGCTAAAGACTTTACCGGCAAGATGGTTCTTCAGAAAAAAAGTTCCATCTTATCCAAGCCGGTCGTACAGTGTGTGGATTATATTTACAGTCATATCAAAGAACGCATTACCGTCGCCGTGCTGGCAGAATATACCGGATTATCCGAGAGCTATCTCTCCCGGGTATTCAAGCAGAACCTCGGCATTTCCATCAGTGACTATATCCGCGAGAAAAAAATAGAAAAGGCAACGCATCTCCTGCGCTACTCTGACAAGTCCATCATAGACATTGCCAATTACCTTTCCTTTTCTTCGCAGAGCCACTTTATCCAGACGTTCGAGAACTTTACCGGTATGACTCCAAAAAAATACCGCAATAAATATTACAAATCCATGTGGTAACTCCCCACGAAGAAGCCGCCACCGGAGACAGGCACGGTTCCCCTTTGGCGGTAAGCAATATTGCAGAAAGTATATGTCCTGCGATTCCCAGAGAAAGACAGCCGGAGCATTCGGTACAAAAAATACGGCATTTCTAACCAGCCGTGATTTGCAGCTGCGATGATCCGTGTCTTTCCAAGTTTGGAGCACTCCGGCGGGGCATGTCCGCACTCCGCAAGACAATTTGTAGGACTTTTGTGCAGCACTTACCTGTGCTCCCGAAAAAAACATAACCGCGCGAAGCCGATGTCTGAGCTGCTATCTGCCCTGATTTCAATAGCTGATAGCAGCGAGTTTCGGTTCGCGCGGTTTAATATTGTCTATGAGGGAGCACAGTTAGTGCTGCCAGAAAGTCCGCCCATTGTCTCCGGTGTGTCGGACATGTGCCCGCCAGTGTGTCCAAACGTGGAAGAGACACGGAATCAGCTGCAAAGCTCTGGCTGGAAGAAATACGCGCATTTTTTCCCGACGAATGCTCCAGCTGCTTTTCTCCAGGAATCTGGCATGCTGTGCTTCCTGCAATATTGTTTACCCCCGAAGAACCGTGTATGCCTCCTGTGAAGACCACTATCTGCTTCCTATCTTCCAAACAGGATTTTTATGACATGCTCTTTTTCTGCATCCAGCTGTTTGATCCATTCCTTTTTGATCCGCACGGCATATGCTGCCCCCGCTTCCGGTTCCAGTTGCTTTTCATCGCAGAAGACACTTTTTATCCACTCTTTTTTACACTCGCACTTTTCCGGATTTGAGAACCGGATGTCGAATTTCTTTCCCGCAAAAATCAGCTTTACTTCTGCATTTCCATGCGCATCAAACTGTTCCGGCATGAATGCCGGCGCAATTACCAGATCTCCCATGACCCCCTTTACGCCGAATACTTCCGTAACCATCGTAAGGAGATACCAGCTTGCCGCACCCGTCAGGTATGCATACATGCCTCTTCCTGACAGATCATAATATTCCGGCAGTCCCGGATACATCCTGCTGTTGTCAAAATTCATTGCCGCGTTAAGAAGAGCCTGCAGGGCTTTATTACCCTCCCGCGCAAATCCTCTCCGGTACAGTGCATTGGCGTACATGACAGCCATATGGGAAAATACTGCTCCGTTTTCCTTCTCCCCGTAAGCAAATCCAAACATTCTTCCCAGATCCATTTTTTCTTCACCAAAATCCGTATTCAGACGGTAGCCGCCCGCTTTCTCATCATACAGATATTTATCGGCACTCTGGCAGATTTTGCGGATCTGATCCGGTGTTGCCGTGCCGCTCATAATCGCAAAAACCTGACTCGTCAGCATCATCCGTACCTTTCCGTCTTTACAGCCCTCCACCGGATTCTTATGATCGTCATAATAGCCATTAAACCATCCGCGTGCCTCATCCTCAGCAATCCACTCCTGCATCCTTATATGCTCCATCAGCCAGTCTGCTTTTTCCTCCAGATTGCTACAGATCTGCTCTGCTTTTACGATCATGGTCTGACCACTGAGATTATGTGCACATTTCTCCAGATAGGCGTCCAGTATCCCTCGTTTCTTTTCCACATTCTCATACAGCTCCCTGCCACCTGCAAACAGCATTCCCATCTCTTCTGCAATCTCAAAACGCTTGCAGCCGGTCTCCTGCTCTAACAGCCGGATACAGTGCGCAATCTCTTTTAAATTTCCCGCATAAGCACTTGTAAATGCCACGCTTTCTCCATTTTCCCATGCCATATCCAGCGCGTCATTCCAGTCTGCCCCGTGCAGCCGCATCTCATTGTGCGCGCCGACATCGTAGAATGCACAGAGATTCTGAAGAAGCAGATGTTCCAGTACACTTCCGAAATAGACGACGCCACCCTCTGTGCGCTGGCATTTTCCATATGTCTCGCCCCATCCGGTATCGTGATCTGTGCCTCTTTTGGACTGCAGATCCTTAAAATACGGAACCTTCTCAAAAAGAATCTCGAGATCTCCTGTCTGGTCAATATAAAATTTTGTCGTCACAAACGGCCAGAACGCATGATCCATCCACACACGGGTAATATGATTCCGGTCCGCAATAAACTCCCCCTGCGCATTTCCGATAATTGTGGCATTGGTTCCGTCCACCCGGACACCGCCGTAATTGTCGATGATCATCTGCCGGACTGCGGAAGGGTCCATGAGAAGCAATGCCAGACAATCCTGCCACAGATCCCGCCAGCCACGTCCTCCTTTTCCGTAATCATGATACGGCAGGAACGAACAGCCGTAAATTCTCCGCAGAATTGGCTGGAACGTAATCCACTTAAGATAATTGTCTGCATCCGGATTACCCGTTTTAAATGTGATGTTTACTTTCTTTGTCCAGTACCGTTTTACTTCATCATAAGCTTCCTTTACCTGGCTTCTTTGTCTGAGAGATGCTGTAAGAGGTTCGATCTGTGATCTCTCGTCGGTCATTCCGCCCAGAGTCAGATAGCAGACTGTCTCATGTGGTTTTAATAAAATCTCCGCAAATTTAAGAGCTCCCACTGCTTCTTTTCCCTCTGCCTTACTTCCTGCCACAGCTCCCGGCTTTTCTGTCCGGACTGCCTCCGGTATGAGATAGGAACCTCCCTCCCCGATAAACTCCCCGACGGTCGGGTAAAAAGCTGCCGGTGCCTCTCCCTCTCCGGTGGAACCATATACAAAATACGTTGTATGATTCTTCTGATGCCCCCGCTCATCAAACGACATCGCAGGCGTCACCTCCACCCCATAATCCGTGGTACAGATCCGGTGCAGCAGGGAAGTCACATGGCGGTGATCCCTGATATTGTCCGCACTTCTTCCATAGACCGGCATCACTGCAATCGGTGTCATTTCAAGCGGTTCCTCTGTTATATTGGTAAGTTCCGTCATCATCACTTCCATCGCTCCGTCTACCGTAACAAAAGAAGTAATCTCTGCTTTTAGTCCATGGACTGCGGATGTCCGCGTCAGTTTCTGCCACATAAATCCGGCTTCCAGTACGCTTTTCTCCTGTTCTCCGGTAAACCGCAGAAATTCTGCCTCTGCCGACGAACCGCAGGCTGACCAGTATCCCCGGTTTTTGATACGGCACCAGAAATTTCTTGTATTTTTATTGTTATGGAGATTTTCAATACTGACCGGCTCCATCAGGAAATGGTTCTGATCCCTTTTGCTGTCGCCGCCGAGTGTCGGTGTAATGCAGGATTTTAACCCACCGTCTCCTGCAAGAGGAAAATACAATCCACTGTAGTCTTCCGGCTGATACACCCGGAAGCTTCCCTGCTGATCCAAAAATTCTATCTTTCCCACGAATCTTTCCTCCCATCTTATGACATATACAATACGATTTCTGTCTGCTTTTTCAATACTTCCTGCGGAATATAATCTCCCTGCATCCTGACTCCATTTACAAGTAGTCTGTCGCATCCCGACTGCACATGTCCCGGATTTTTCACAACAATATGTAACTGGCAGCCTCTGAAAACTTTATTTACTTCAAACTCCTCCCATTCATGCGGAATTGCAGGCGTAAGATGCAGTCCATAGAAATCCGGACGCATACCCAGAATTCCCTCCACACAGCCGACCATAACCGTGGAAGCAGTTCCCGTGAGCCAGTGCACATGTGACCTTCCGAAATTCGGACTTGCCTTTCCTTCCGTGAACTGTCCATAGCAATAAGGTTCAATCACGCGGATCTGTGCACGGTCATTCTGTGCAGCCGGTGCATTTTCCATAAAATAAGTAAATGCTCTGTCTCCATGTCCCCGCAATGCCTCCGCCAGGATAATCCATCCCTGCGACTGTGAGAAAATACCTGCATTTTCTTTTGCACCCGGATTATAGATGACAGCCAGTGCTCCGTCAAAGGCGTGCGCATGATACGGCGGGTCCATCAATATTGCACCATACGGCGTGTTTAATTTCTCATATACCCTCTCAAGCGCCATATCCGCCTGATCCGCTTTTGCCAGCCCGCTGATCACCGCCCAGCTCTGCGGGTTCAGCCACATATTTGCCTCCGGATCCGTGCGCTTTCCGATCACTTCGCCTGCTTCTGTAAATCCACGGATAAAACGGTCCTCATTCCAGCAGAGTTCCTGCAGCAATTTCCCCAGTTCCTCCTGCTTTTCATCAAGATAGGCAGCCGTTTCTTTATCCTGCTTGTATTCTGCAAACTTTCGCAATATATTCATCGCATAATAAAGCTGCATGGCAACAAATGTGGATTCCCCTTCTTTGCCCAGTCTTAAGCAGTCATTCCAGTCGGCATACAGCCCCGCCGGCATACCGTGTTTTCCCAGATGGTTCATGGAAAAATCGATGGCACGCTTCAGATGCTCGTAAACAGTTGCCTCTCCCCGGTTTGCATACGGAATCACTTCATCCATAAATTCCAGATGTCCGGTCTCCGCTATATACTTGTAGACGGTTGGAAACAGCCAGAGCGCATCGTCTGCACGATATGCCGGATGCCCGGTCTCCTTTACATAAGATGCATCATCCGGCGTATCTTCATGTCCCGGATTGTGTGTAAACTTTACCAGTGGCAGTCCGCCTCCATTATCCACCTGTGCGGAAAGCATAAACCTGATTTTTTCAACTGCCATCTCCGGTGCAAGGTGAATGACTCCCTGTATATCCTGTACCGTATCACGATAACCGTATCCATTGCGCAGTCCACAGTAGACAAACGACGCTGCACGCGACCAGATAAATGTCATAAAGCAGTTATAGGCGTTCCATGTATTTATCATGGCATTGAATTCTTCACTCGGTGTCTTTATCTGAAAATGTGCAAGCTTTCCATGCCAGTAATCGGTCAGCTGCTGCAATTCCTTTCCACAGACCTGCTCCGGCAGCACATAGGAGGCCAAAATCTCTGCCACCTCAGGTTCCTCTTTCATTCCAACCAGAAATGCGAACTCACAGTGCTCTCCCGGTGCAAGCCGCACCACCGTACTGAGTGCTCCGCAGCTGTTGCCGTTCTCATTTCCCTCGTTACACAATGTTCCCTCTGCCACACCTGCCGGATTGCCATATCCGTGATATCTTCCGAGGAACTTCTCTCTGTCGCCGCACCAGGATGTCACTTTTGCTCCCTTCAGTGCAAAGAAACGGCTGACAACGATTTTATCATCGACATCGCTGCCTTCCTCGATCTGATCCAGATTCGCATGAATCATCTGCCGCACATGATCCCCACAGAAAACCGTGCGCGTAATAAACTGCGAATACTGTAAATTCACCTGATCCTGCTCATAGTTGCTGTTGTTTGTAAATTCAGCGTACCCGGTAACCGTCAGTTCTCTTTCTTCTGCAGATGTGTTGGCAATGCATACATTCCACACCTCATACGCCCGGTCTAGCGGCACATAATATCTCACTTCTGAGTGAATACCGCTGTAATCCGCCTGCATTTTTGTATAAGCAGTTCCATGGCGGCATTCACTCCGGTAAGTTTTCAGATCCTTTCCCACCGGCTGCCAGGAAGCCGACCAGTAGTCTTTGCTTTTATTATCCCTGATATAAATATATCTTCCGGGTTCGTCAAACTGGTTAAAGATGTATCTTAAAATTCTTCCGTTAGCTCCGGATTTTGCAAAACTGTATCCGCCTGCATTGTTTGAAATAATCGCGCCATATTCCGGGGAACCGAGATAATTAACCCACGGTGCCGGTGTATCCGGTCTTGTAATTACATACTCTTTCTTCGTCTCGTCAAAATATCCATATTTCATATATGCTTTCTCCTGTTTTGATTTTCTAAGGTTTTCTGCATTAAATATAACCTTCCTTTGAAAATCAGAATACCAGATACGACATTAAAATATCAGATTCATGACCTAACTTTATTCAGTAAATACGATAATTCCCGGACAGTGCCAGCATGGCAAACAGATACAGGAAATTGTCGTAATAACGGCGTTCCCCTGTCCGAAGCGGCGTCTCCCAGAACCTTCTGATGCACTCCTTTGCATTTTCTCCCTTCGCAGCCAGCGAAGCCTCTGCATTTACCGCTATCACCGCAACCGGGTGCAGCGCCCGCTCTCTAAGAAGCGTGCCGTCCGTCAGAAACACACCATCCCAGTGTCCGCTCTGCTTTTCGCAGTAAAAACTCTGTAATTTTCCCGCGATCTCTTGCTGCCAGGGATCTCTCCCAAACCACAGCCAGTCCATGGCAATATTTGCAATCGTCCGGTACGCATCACTGTAATACCAGTCATGCCTGCCGAAAATCTCCTGATCTCCCTCATGCGGAGTCCCGTCATACTCCGCATACTCCGCCGACAAACCGGTGTCCGGATGACATGCCAGATGCAGATACGCTCTGCTCGCTTCTGCTGCGCCTCTCCAGAACTCCCGGTCATCTTCGTCCGCCCATCTGGCAAATAATTCATAAAAATGCGGCAGGTGGTACGACGGATCGCTGAAATTACAATTTGTAATAAACTTGATCAGATGCCTGGATGTGTCCCACATCGGTTCCCCCGGATGCCCCGGCTCTCCCTTGTGGATGCATTCCCGCAGAATTGCCCGCGCCTCATCTGCATAGTGGAATATTCCGGTTCCATTTCCCCAGCGGTTTGCCGCAAAAAACAGTGCCATGGCAAAATATTCTTCTCCGTCGGGAGCCGGACCTTCCGCATTTTTACTGCCATCTGTTGCACAGGACCACGCAAAATAATTCTTACATGGTCCATCCTCGATGTACATATATGTCCGGGTCCATTTCCACAGCCGGTCAAACTCTTCCCTGCGGTTCATCTGCACACATGCCATCATTCCATAGGACATTCCCTCTGTGCGCACATCATGGTTTCCCGTATCCTCTATGTATGCCATGTCGGCTCCCACCTCATGATAGAAACGCTCCTCCTCATTCCCATAAAAAATTGTCTCAAATGTCTGCTCCACTCTTCTCTGAATCTCCGCTTCCGGATACCCGTACTCTGCAAACACATTGCGATACTTTCCCGTCTCAAATGCTCCCGCCATCGTTCTACTCCTTTTCTCCTCTTTCCTTTATGTGTGATACGTCTCTTTGGGTCCCAGATAACTTTCCAGGACATCCGTTCCTTCCGGGCGGATCAACAGCTTTTCCAGAACAAACCCAGGTGTGACGGAATAAATGCGCAGACGGTTGATACCACTTCTGCATGAAACCGGAATCTCCTGTCTGCGTATCTGGTCTAATACACCTTTTGCCCAGAACTCTCCCTGATCTCCGATCCGGTATCCCTCAGGTACCGCGTTATAAATCCGGATCTCACCACCGTTATTCTGCACACCGTAGCAGAGTTTCTGATCGTTCGCCACCGGATTGGAGGGCTGCATATAAAGCGTAAGTACATACCCGCCGGGCTTTGATACCCAGAAATGATACTCCAGATACGGTGCATTTTCTCCCGGCACACCATACGCTGTGACCGGAAATGCTTTCATGGCAGACCGCGTTTTTCCATAGTCCCTGATGCATTGAAACCGTACCTTTTCGTTTTTTCCTTCCCGCTTACCATCCGCTGCATATCCATCCTTCCGGTCTGCATAATGCTCTGCCTCCATCACAATATAACCTGCCGTATCCACAAAGGTACCTTCCGGTACTTCCGGCAGATTTTCACATACCGGTATCTCGATCCGGCAGCAGCCGGAAGGCGTTTTTATTTCAAGCACTCCACAAGCAGACGTACCTGTATTTCCATCCCGGTTCATTGCCCAACGCTCCCGGTTCATTACAAGTTCCAGCTTTTCATAATTGTGCTTTTTCCCGTCCAGCACGCCCTGCATCGGACACACCGAAAGCCATTCCGGTTTTTCTGTGACCTCGTATGCAGCCTCACATTCACTCAGCCCATACAGGGTGATCCCGGCGCTCCTGCACGCAGGGTCTAAAAAATCCGGCAGTTTCATGGATTCCGTAAGCCACGGGCTTCCCTCTGCATGCTGCATCGTCTGATCCACTGTCACAACCAGTCTCGGTTTATCCGCGGGCAGTACCCGGTGAATCACAGGTTTTAAACATTCATCCTCATTCCAGTGCACAAATCCGATATGCTCCGATGCTCCCATGCCATTCCAGCGCCCGTGATCCATCTGATGATATGCCGTCACCAGTTCCCGGTCACGCTTCAGACACTGTTCTACCGCATCCCCGTAATCATTCGCGTGAAGTGCTCCAAGCTTTGCCAGGTATTGATTCATCCCTGCCAGAAGATGCATCCTGGTCAGATTCAGTGTTCCTGCCGCAGGGTAATAGATGAGCGCCACAAACGCCGCTTCGTATTCCGGCGCATGTTCCTTCACCCACGCATACACACGCTCCGCTTCCGTAAGTATCCGTTTAATCTCCTCCAGTGTATCCTGCGTTTCTCTTCCATGCACCGGGTGATACACCATTGCACGCATTGCCTCAGGTCTTCTCTTTTGTATCAATCTGGTATATCCCTGCAGAACGTCCGCAATCTGTTCCTGTATTTCCTCCGTAAAGCTTCCAAACTGCTGCCTCGTCCACTGTCTGGTATACTCTGCGGTCTGATTGACGGCACCACTTCCCCAACGTCCAAAATCATATGCCATATCCAGAAAATACGACAGTGGGAACTCCTGCGTTGCAATATCCCCCACATTGACAATCCAAAGTTCCCGCACCCCGAATTCATATGCCGTTGTCATCTGTTCCCAGATTTTCGGAAGGTACGAACTGTTGATCCATTCATAGGAAATGGGCCAGCCGTGATAGTCCAGATGATAGTACATCCCATATCCGCCCTTATGCGTCCTCATCTCCTTTGTCGGCAGTGTCCTGAGGTTTCCATAGTTGTCATCACACAGCAGTAAAATAACATCTTCCAGTTCTTCCGATCCCATCAGCCCCGCCGTCTGATCATTTCCATAAAAAAACGCTTCCACTTCCTTGTAGAGAGCAAGCATTCTCGGGACACGCTTTACGTCCTCATCCACACACTCCCGGATCAGCTCATTCTGCGTTTTTAGCACATCGCGCAGCAGTTCAATATTGTCTTCCAATGTTGCTTTTTCTCCGAGAATTGCCGTATCCGCCTCTCCACGCATGCCCAGGGTAATCACATTTTCAAATTTTCCTCTCCGAAGCAGTCCGTCTTTCCAGAACCGGATGATGCCTTCCCGGTTCGTCCGGAAATTCCATGCATCGCCATATACCGAATCTTTTCCTCGCAGGTACTTATACTCCTCCCCCTGTCTCAGACACGGCTCATGATGCGACATTCCCATAATGATTCCGTATTCGTCTGCCAGCTTTGCGTTTGCAAGTCCCGGGCCGTCATCCCCAAATCTGGCGCTCCACATCGCCGGCCACAGATAGTTTCCTTTCAGCCTTAGCAGCAATTCAAACACATGCTCATAAACCGAAGTTCCAAATCCCCCAAAGCGCCGGTTGCACCATGTTCCAAATGCCGGCCATTCATCATTGATAAAAAAACCGCGGTATCTTACAGACGGCTCTCCCGCCACACACGCCATCGATGCACGAAGCCCCACATGTTCACGGTGAGGTGGCCTGATACCACACCAGTCGACAAACGGAGATACGCCCAGAAGTTCTGACAGATGAAACAGTCCGTAGATTGTTCCACGCTTATCGCTCCCTGCAATCAGAAGAATCTGTGTTCC
>ULQB01007203.1_pt1 | contig 18802 bp, 16 predicted proteins | sample 1954041 | NCBI WGS metagenome assembly ULQB01 (sample SAMEA4835644, study PRJEB28245) | human gut metagenome | biome: gut microbiome; material: fecal sample | place: Denmark | collected 2008 | reverse complement strand
AGAACCCCGCCCCTACGGATAAAATTTGGCGTGTGTTTTTGTGTTTCTTTGCTATTTTCCCGCTTTTGGATTGCTTTTATTGGAGTAAGCGGAGCATATCCTCCGGGATGGGCGCGGTGACATCCAGCTCCTGGCCGGTGATTGGGTGGCGTAGGTGAACGGCATAGGAATGCAGGGCCGGGCGGGAAAGAAGCGATTTATCCTCGGTGCCGTAGAGCCAGTCTCCGACCAAGGGATGGCCGACGGCAGACATGTGAAGGCGGAGCTGGTGGGTACGGCCTGTTTGGGGGACCAGGCGCAGGAGGGAGAGGCTGTTTTGGGTCTCCAAAACTTCGTAATCCGTGTGGGCCGGGGCGCCTTGGGGATCGATGCGGCGCTGCAGGAGGGAATCGGCTTGGCGGCCGATGGGCAGGTCGATGGAGCCTGCGGCAGGGGCGGGTGTCCCCAGGCAGATGCCCCGATACTCCCGATAAAAATCGCCGGAGTGGAGCAGAGCCATGCAGCGGGCATGAATATACCCGGTTTTGGCCACCACCATGACCCCGGTGGTGCCTCGGTCCAGGCGGTTCACCCCGTGGTATTGATCGCTGTGGAGATAGTGGGCTACGGCACCGGCCACGGTGACCGGCTCCCGGGTCAGAGCGGCGCAGTGGACGGTGATGCCGGCAGGTTTATTGAGAATCAGCAGGTCCTCGTCCTCCCACAGAATGGACAGAGGGAAATCCACCGGATGAAGATTTGGGTTGTGACAGGGTGGGTCGGACACATCTACCGTCAGCCGGTCGCCGGCGCGGCAACGAGCGGACACCGTGACAGGGTGGCCATTACAGGTGATGCCGCCTTCGCGCCATTTTACAGACTTGAGCAGGGTGGAGGATAGGGCGAAATGCCGCTGCAGCAGGTGCTTGACCGGGAGGTCATCCTCCTGGGGGGTGACAATGTGGGTGAGCAAACGCATGATTTTTATGCCTCTGGGGTGGATTTTTTTGGCGGGATATGATACCATGAAAACAACAAGTAAGAGAAGGAGCTGTTTTTATGGCATCTAAGGTATATTGGGCGGATCTTCGGGCGGATTTCCGGGAAAACCTGCAGCAGAAGCTGACACGCCTGATGAAAACCGCAGGTATGGGCGAAATTGACTTCGACAAAAAATATGTAGCCATCAAGATGCATTTCGGGGAGCCGGGTAACCTGGCCTTCCTTCGGCCTAACTGGGCGAAAACCGTGGCGGATTTCGTGAAGGAGCGGGGCGGTAAGCCCTTCCTCACCGACTGCAACACTCTATATGTCGGCGGGCGCAAAAACGGGCTGGACCATCTGGATACAGCCATGCTCAACGGCTTTAACCCCATGACCACAGGATGCCAGGTCATCATTGCCGACGGCATCAAGGGCAATGACGAGGTGGAGGTGCCGGTGGCGGGCGGCGAATATGTGCGCAGCGCCAAGATCGGCCGGGCGGTAATGGACGCGGATGTGTTCATATCCCTGAACCACTTCAAGGGCCATGAATCTGCGGGCTTCGGCGGCGCTCTGAAGAACATTGGCATGGGCTGCGGCAGCCGCGCGGGTAAAATGGAGCAGCACAACGCCGGAAAGCCCCATGTGGAGCAGAAGCGCTGTGTGGGATGCAAGGTTTGCACCACGATCTGCGCCCACAGCGCCATCACCGTGGAGGACCGTAAGGCAGCCATTGACCACGGTAAGTGCGTGGGCTGCGGACGGTGCATCGCCGTGTGCGCCCGCAACGCCATCACCATTAACTTTGACGAGTCCCACACCAACCTGAGCCGGAAAATGGCGGAGTACGCCAAGGCGGTGGTGGATGGGCGGCCCTGCTTCCACATTTCCCTGGTTATTGATGTATCCCCTAATTGTGACTGCCGCGCGGAAAACGACGCGGCTATCGTGCCCAATGTGGGGATGTTTGCCTCCTTTGATCCGGTGGCCCTGGACATGGCCTGTGTGGACGCGGTAAACGCCCAGCCTCCGCTGCGGGACACGGCCGCCGATGCGGGTGACTGCCACGATCACGACTATTTCCACCGTATCCACCCGGATACCGACTGGATGAGCTGCCTGGAGCACGCCGAGAAGCTGGGGCTGGGCACCCGGGAATATGAGCTGGTGAAGATCTGAGAGGGATACCGGTTTTCTCGGAGCTAAAATACGGTTCGCTGCGCATAGATTTGCTGCCCTATGGGTGGGATCTGTGCGCAGCTTTTTACAGCGGGAGGCGCGGGGAAACATAGGCTGGCAGGTATTTAACAAATGTGAATAAACTGAAAAGAATTTCCCTTTCGACACAATTATCTTGAATAAAAATTGCACCTATGGTAGAATTAGTTAACATAAGTTTTAATTGGTTTGAGAGAAAGGTGAGACAGTGAAGCAGAAATTTGTACCCACCTACGAGGGAGAGCTGCGCAAACACGCATTGCAGATACCCCGGTGCATCAGCGAGTGCAGCGGCATCCGGGTGTTCGGGCGGCGTATCAAATCCCTGGTTTTTTCCACGGATGTGGCGATTATCAAGAATATAAACGCCGATGCCGTTATCGCTGTTTATAATTTTACACCCCAGCCCAGCATAACGCAAGCCATAATCAGCGTGTCGGATGTGCCGGTATTTGCCGGAGTGGGCGGCGGCTACACCAACGGGCAGCGGTCGGTGAACATGGCCGCGGCTGCGGAGCAGCTGGGCGCCTTCGGCGTGGTGTGCAACGCCATGATCACCAACGATGCCATCCGCGACATCAAGAGCATGGTGGAAATACCGGTGGTGTTCACAGTGGTGTCAGAGCATGTGGACCTGGACAAGCGCCTGGCGGCCGGGGTAGACATTGTAAATGTGTCCGGCGCGGCCAGGACACCGGAAATAGTGGCGGAGATTCGGGCAAAATACCCGGAGCTGCCCATCATTGCCACCGGCGGGCCTACGGACGAAACGATTCTGTCGGCTATCCGGGCCGGGGCCAATGCCATTACATACACGCCCCCCAGCAGCAAGGATTTGTTTGCCAAAGATATGCAGGAGTACCGGGACTGGTATGAGGCCCACCGCAGAGAGGTGGACGAGATGCTCAATGAGGAATAAAAAACAAGAGAAAAATCGGAGAGGACTTTCCTCTCCGATTTTTGCGTCATTTTTAGGTTACATGGCCAGGTAGGCATCGCACTTCCGGTTGGCCTGGAAGGCGATCTCCTCCTCGTCGATGGTGGTGAGACGGCCATGCTCTACGGTGACCTTACCGTTTACCACGGTATAGTCCACGGGACCGCGGACGCCTACGGTGCCCAGGACGGACTTGGGGTCGTAGCAGGAGCCTACCAGCTCCAAACGGCGGCTGTCGATCATAAACAGGTCGGCGCACTTACCTACGGCGATCTGACCGATGTCGTCCCGGCCCAGCAGACGGGCGCTGCCGCGGGTGGCCATCTTCAAAATATCGTAGCCGGTGGGGGCTTCGCGGCTGGAATTCAGCCGGTGCAGCAGGAAGGCCACACGCAGCTCCTCCATGAGGCTGGAGCCATCGTTGGAGGCACTGCCGTCTACGGCCAGGCCCACGGGCACGCCCAGCTTCAGCATCTCGGGGATGCGGGCGATGCCAGAGGAGAGCTTCATGTTGCTGATGGGGCAGTGGGCAACGCCGGTGCCGGTCTTGGCCAGGACGCGCAGCTCCTCGTCATTGAAGTGGATGCCGTGGGCATACCACACATCCTTGCCGATCCAGCCCAGGCGCTCCATATATTCCAGAGGACGGACACCCTCGCGCTGGAGCATGAAGTTTTCCTCATCCTTGGTCTCACACAGGTGGGTGTGCAGGCGCACGCCGTACTGCCGGGCCAGAATGGCGCTTTCGCGCAGCAGGTCGGCAGAGACGGAGAAGGGGGAGCAGGGGGCCAGGGCTACCCGGTGCATGGCACCATAGGAGGGATCGTGGTACTGCTCGATGACCCGGGCGGAGTCCTTCATGATCTCCTCCACGGTTTGCACCACGCTGTCAGGGGGCAGGCCGCCGTCCTTCACACTCAGGTCCATGCTGCCACGGCTGCAGTACATGCGGATGCCCAGCTCATCGGCGGCGGCAAACTGGGTGCCCAGCAGGTCACCGGCGTGGGCGGGGAATACATAATGATGGTCAAAGCAGGTGGTGCAGCCGTGCTTCATCAGCTCGCCCATGCCTGTGAGGGAGGAGAGACGAATCACATCGCTATCCAGATTTTTCCAAATTTCGTAGAGGGTTTTGAGCCAGTCGAACAGCTCCATGTTTTGCACCTTGGCAAGATTGCGGGAAAAGACCTGGTAGAGGTGATGGTGGGTGTTCACCAGGCCGGGATAGCAGAGCATATGGGAGCCATCGATGGTGCGGTCGGCGGTGGCGTCCAGGTTCGGTCCGAGCTTCTCAATGAAGCCGTCCTTGCACAGGATGTCCACTTGGGTCAGGACCCGGTCGCTGTCGTCACAGGTGACGAGCTGGGAAATATTCTTGATCAGCAGGGTAGACATAGTTTATCCTCCTTTAATTCATAAGAAAAAAGAGCAGGCCCTGTACGGGCCTACTCTTTTTATACGGTGTCAGCGTTCCTCGCGGAAGTAGGAGAGACCGAGGGACGCAGGGGGCTGATCCTCCCGCTTCTTACGCAGGGAAACCACGATCAGCACCACCAGGGTGATGGCGTAGGGCAGCATCTTGTACAGCTCCTTAATGGCCATCTGACCGCCGGGGGTGGGCAGATAGATGTTCAGGATGTACAGACCGCCGAAGAGGATGGAGGCCAGGATGCTGACATTGGGACGCCAGATGGTGAAGATGACCAGTGCAATGGCCAGCCAGCCGCGGTCACCGAAGGCGTTATTGGACCAGACGCCGTTGGCGTAGTCCATAACATAGTACAGGCCGCCCAGTCCTGCGATCATGGAGCCGATGCAGGTGGCCAGGTACTTATACTTGGTGACATTGATGCCGGCGGCGTCGGCAGTGGAAGCACTCTCACCCACGGCGCGCAGGTGCAGGCCGGGACGGGTGTGGTTAAGGAAGTAGGAGGTGCCCAAAGCCACGATGATGGCCAGATACGCCAGGAAACCGTAGGACAGGAACAGCTCGCCGAACCAGCCGGTGGTGGTGGCGCCGGGGAGTGTGGTCTTAAAGCAGATACTGGTATTGGTCAGGGCAATGGAGGGAACATTGCTGCCCGTGAGCTTGATGAGGGAGCCGCCGAAAAAGTTGCCGACGCCCACGCCGAAGGTGGTCATGGCCAGACCGGTAACATTTTGGTTGGCCCGAAGGGTGACCGTCAGGAAGCAGTACAGCAGGCCCATCAGCAGGGAGCCCAGCAGAGAGCTGAGAATGGGGATGAGGACGGCCAGGAAGGGGTTCAGTGCGCCGGAGGCGGACTGCTCATAGAAGAATGCGCCGATAACGCCGCTGATGCCGCCCACATACATGATGCCGGGAATACCCAGGTTCAGGTTGCCGGACTTCTCGGTAAGGATTTCGCCGGTGCTGCCGAAAAGCAGCGGGATGCCCTGCATAACAGCACGGGGGAAGAAAGAAATAAAGTTAAAAGTCATCCGTTACGCCTCCTTCTTGCTGCTCTTACGCAGAGTGACCTTATAGGTGATAAAGAACTCGGTAGCAATAATGAAGAAGAGGATGAAACCGGTCAGAATATCAGCAAAGGAATGGTTCAGGCCCAGGGAGCTGGATACCTCGCTGGCGCCGCGATCCATGGTCACCAAAAGCAGAGAGGCAGCGATCATGATAAAGGGATTAAACTTGGACATCCAGGAGACCATGACGGCGGTGAAGCCGCGGCTGTCCACGATGGTGGTGGTGAGGGTATGGTCGATACCAGAGGTCATCAGGAAGCCCATCAAAGCGCACAGGGAACCGGAGAGAACCATGGTGCGGATGATGACCCGGTCTACCTTGATGCCGGCATAGCTGGCGGTGCGCTGGCTCTCGCCTACCACGGCGATCTCATAGCCGTGCTTGCTGTAGCTCAGATAGATGTACATAAGGCCGGTCATCAGGGCCACAACAAGGATGGGCAGCAGGAAATCATTGCCAATGGAGGGCAGCCAACCGGCCCGGGTATCCTGGTTGATAATACCGATTTTACCGGCGCCCTTGGGAACCTCCCAAATAATGATGAAGTAGGAGGTGAGCTGCATGGCGATGTAGTTCATCATCAGGGTGAACAGGGTCTCATTGGTGTTCCACTTGGCCTTGAAGAAGGCGGGCAGGAAGCCCCAAATGGCACCGGCCACCAGAGAAGCGATGAGAGAAATCACAATCAGCAGAGGCGTGGAAACCTTGTCACCCAGCAGGATCATGCAGCTGGTGGTGGCCAGGCAGCCGATCATCGTCTGACCCTCGGCGCCGATGTTCCAAAAGCGCATTTTGAAGGCGGGGGTCACGGCCAGGGAGATACCCAGCAGAACAGCCACATTACGGAAGGTCACGCCGATGCGGCGGGAGGTGCCGAATGCACCGGAGAGAATGGTGGCATACACGCTGAGGGGATTTTTGCCGGTGAGGATCGTGGTGATCAGGCCACAGAAAACCAGTGCCAGCAGCAGAATACCGCCGCGGATCAGAAGCGCCTTGGACAGAGGCAATGTATCACGCTTAGAAATCTGAAATAGGGACTGCTTCTTATGCATTTTCCTTGCCTCCTTCCACGCGGGTCATCAAGGCGCCCACTTCGCGCTTGTCGGTCTTGCGGGCGTCTACTACGCCGGAGACCTGGCCGCCGCAAAGGACCACGATCCGGTCGCACAGCTCCAGCAGAACATCCAGGTCTTCGCCCACATACACAACGGCGACACCCTTCATCTTCTGCTCGGTGAGCAGGTTGTAAATGGTATAAGAGGTGTTGATGTCCAGGCCGCGGACGGCATAAGCGGTCATCAGCACAGAGGGCTGCTGGGCGATCTCGCGGCCCACCAGGACCTTCTGCACATTACCGCCGGACATACGGCGAACGGGGAAGCTGGTGCTGGGCGTGACCACCTCCAGCTCCTGCCAGATGCGCTGGGCCAGTGCCTCGGGGTCCTTACGATTCAGGAACACGCCCTTGCCCTTGCGCCAGGAGCGCAGCATCATGTTGCCGGTCATGCCCATGGAGCCCACCAAGCCCATGCCCAAACGGTCCTCGGGGACGAAGCTCATGGCGATGCCGCTCTTGCGAATGTCCATGGGGTCCAGGCCCACCAGGTCTTTTTCCTCGCCGGTCTCGGGGTTATGGAAAAGGACGGAGCCGGACTTGATGGGATACAGGCCTGCGATGGACTCCAGCAGCTCGCGCTGACCGGAGCCGGCGATGCCCGCGATACCCAACACCTCGCCGGCATTGACGGTGAAGGTGACATTGTCCAGGCGCTTGACGCCCAGCTCATCGTACACGGTGAGGTCCTTTACCTCCAGGCGGGGGGTAACATTCACCGGGTCGGGACGGTTGATATTCAGGGTGACGCTGTGGCCCACCATCATATCGGTAAGGGACTGCTGGTTGGCATCCTTGGTCATCACATCGCCGATGTACTCGCCCTTGCGCAGCACAGCCACTCGGTCGGACACATCCAGCACCTCGTGGAGCTTGTGGGTGATGATGATAAGGGACTTGCCGTCGTTTTTCATGTTGCGCATGACGGCGAAGAGCTTATCGGTCTCTTGGGGGGTCAGCACGGCGGTGGGCTCATCCAAAATGAGGATGTCGGCACCGCGGAACAGGACCTTCACGATCTCCACGGTCTGCTTCTGGGAAACAGACATATCGTAGATCTTCATGTCGGGGTCGATGTCGAAGCCGTACTTCTGGCAGATGTCCTTGACCTTTTGGCGGGCACTGTTCAGGTCCAGCTTGCCCTCCAAGCCCAGGATGATATTCTCGGTGGCGGTGAAAATGTCGACCAGCTTGAAGTGCTGGTGAATCATACCGATGCCAAGGTCGAAAGCGTCCTTGGGAGAGGCGATGGTGACGGGCTGGTCGTGGACATAGATCTGTCCCTCATCGGGGAAGTAGATGCCGGAGAGCATATTCATCAGCGTGGTCTTGCCGCTGCCGTTTTCGCCCAGCAGAGACAGGATCTCTCCCTCGTACAGATCAAGGTTCACATCTTTGTTTGCGATGACCTTGCTGCCGAAGCGCTTGGTGATGTTCTCCATTCTAATTGCGCATTTTTTTTCCAAGGCTGTCATCCTTTCTTTCGGCGCAGTTGGCTGCAACACCTCGTAAAACGCCGGGGTTAGATTCAATACACCTTATTTTAACATACATGTGAATGATTGTAAATCGCAATTTACAAAAAAATTGTTAGGTATATACAAAAAATGTTAGGTTATACAAGAATGAGAAACGGTCTTTGTGCGATTTGCCGATGGAGTAAAAATAGTGGGGTGAATCGCCGTGGGAGAGATTAAAAATTACCCCTGGGGTAGCTGTCCATAAAACAGGTTTAAAAAAACAAATACTATGGCAGTTGCCGGACAAGGGTTGCTGACAAAAGGGGTATGTGTCATTAAGGCACATGCCCCTTTGATTATGCAGTTGCCTTTGTTGATGGTAGATGGATAGGATGGATTTTGTACGATTTAAGGTCGATAATCCAGAATTAGCTTACCTGTGAGCAACGCAAAAATTAGGGGCAACGATGCGTCCATGCCCTTGCACAAATACAGCTCATAGTGAGGATAGGAAAGAAGTTTGCTGAAACGATAATTTTGTCCCTTATTCCGCGCTTCTGCAATCCAACCTGTTTTCCTCTTACTGCCTGATGACCTGCATATGGCCAGAAGCTTCCATTTTTTCAGTCAAACCAGCATATGACTATTGTTTCTTCAGACATTGTATGCTATAATCTCAATGCAAATATGGGTATGGAGAACTCATGGAGTGGTGAACTCCACGATAAAATCGCGGCGCAATGGCAAATGGGTCAGCGGCTGGCTGATGGCAGTTGCTATTTTTCGGGATTCGCATAAGTGGCCGCTTATTTGCAACGGAGAGTAATGGAAAGAGCGTGCGTTCCTGCTCTGGAAGCAGAGTTGGGAATTCATTCTGAAGAATGAGGCCGACTGTATTTTCTACATCCGCTACTATTACTCTGCGGACTGCCGGGCACAAGCGTATGACACACACCTGAAGCATTTCCATGCGCTGATTGAAAAAGTCAGACCTGCCTTCAAGCCGGGCACGAACGTGGACATGCTGGTGCACCAGATTTTCGATACCATGCTGGCTTTTGCAACGCGGGTGCTGAACGGCGAGATGGAGAACAGCGAGGCCATGACCGAATGGACATTTGAACAGATTTATAGCTTTGTCGTGCCGAATGTCAGGGCCGAAGTTTTAGAGGAAGAGGATAAAAAAGAAGCGATATGAACAGATCCCTTAAAAAAATCTGGAATGTGATCAGTAGTATTCTGGTTGCGCTGGTGGTGATTCTGGCGCTGCTGCTGGTGGGCGCAAGGGTCGTGGGCCTGCAGGCATTCACCGTGCTGTCCGGATCCATGGAACCGACCTATCACACCGGTTCGCTGATCTATGTAAAAGAGGTAGACCCCTACACCATCGAGGTCGGGAAGCCCATCACCTTTATGCTGAACGAGGACACCGTGGTCACCCACCGCGTTGTGGGCATCGTCCCGGATGAGGAGGATCCCACCGTGATTCGCTTCCGCACCAAGGGCGATGCCAACGAAGCCGAGGACGGCGGGCTGGTACATTATAAAAATGTGATCGGTACGCCGATCTTCTCCATCCCATATCTGGGCTATGTGGCGGAGTACATCCAGCACCCGCCCGGCATGTACATTGCCATCTCCGCAGGCGCGATCCTGCTACTGCTTGTATTCATCCCCGACATTTTTGCGGACGATAAAGACAAGGAACAGAACAAAAAGAAGAAGTCCTCCCGCCGTAATAAGGGTGCGCATGTCGCGGCACACGAGGCTGCTGCGGTCGATGCCGCCACAGAAGAACCCGCCAGTGAAAGTCTGGCCGACGAGATTCGCCGGAAAACCGATAATCTACTCACAGACGAGGAGGTCGAGGATATCCGCCGGGAGGTCGAGGCAGGCCGCTTTGACGATGCCGCCGCCGATGCGCTCCGGCAGGAGCTGCTGAGGCGGGAAGCAAAACGGGACATGCAGGAAGTGCCTCATTGAATGAAGGGCAATGCCGCAAGGCCCCCTATATAACATTATTTTTAAGGAATTTTTCGGAAATGAAAGCAAGAAGCAAGGCTCTGCTCCTGACTCTCTGTGCGGTATTGCTTGTGGCCGTCTCTGTGCCGGGAACCATGGCGTATCTGACCTCAAAGACCCAAGTAATTACCAACACATTCACCGTGGGAAACATCAACATCGAGCTGACCGAGACCAAGCCGGAAAATCAGCAGGCCAAGATCATTCCCGGCGTTGACATTGTGAAAGACCCGAAGGTGACAGTCAAGGCCAACTCCGAAGCCTGATAGCTGTTTTTAAAGGTTGAGCAGGCCGGTACATTCGTCAAAGAAAAGGTCAACCCTACCTCCGGCAGTAACTAAGTACCCCGCTGCGCAGGGGCGCAGAGAGAATATCACTACATAAAAGGAGCAAAGCAGACATGAAAAAGAAACTGATTGCACTCTTCCTGTGCGTCGCTCTTGTGGCGATCGCCATCGTGGGCGCATCTCTGGCGTACTTCACCGACACGGAGTCCGTAACGAATACGTTTACTGTGGGAAATGTCAAGATTGATCTGATCGAGTCCCGGTTCCACCGCGAGGGCAACGACAACTCCGGCGATACCTCCATCCCCGATCCCACCCAGACCGCAAGCGGCATGAAGTATGTCACCGACGGCCACAAGGCGTTCACCGATGACGAGATCAAGGCAGACGCCGAGAAATACTCCGAATATATCGGCGAACGCGGCAAAAACGTGGTCCCCGGCGAGAACATTGCCAAGTCCCCTTATGTCATCAACACCGGCAGCAATGACGCCTACATCCGCATCCGCGTCATGATCCCTTCTGATGCGAACCGCGATTACTGGCAGGCTCGCAGCGGCGGCGTGATCGAAAGCCAGTTCTGCACCACTGCCATCACCAGCGGCGAGTTTATGCACAATGACAAAACAACTTACAATCCGTTTATTGACGCTTCTGGCAGGGGCTATGTGGATGAGAACGGCGTAAAGTACGATGTTTACACCTTCATCCGCAACGAGCCGCTGAAGCCCGGTGAGATGACCGAATGGAACGTCTGGAACTACATCGGCATTGCGGATGAGGCTACCAGTGCGAATATCCAGAAGGCTATCGATAAGGGTGCTATCCTGAAATCGGCGGACGGCACGGTGACCGTCAATGTTCTGGTGCAGGCCGATGCTATCCAGGCTGAGGGCTTTGCGGATGCTAAGGCAGCCTTCGCCGCATTCGACGCACAGGCGTAATTGCTTTTCGGGAACGCGGCTTTTTGAAAGGCTGTTTCAATTCGCTTTCCCCTGCGCAGGGGCGCAGAAAAAATATCCCTACATAAAAGGAGCAAAGCAAACATGAAAAAGAAACTTACCGTAATTTTCCTGTGTGTGGCGCTGGCTGCCATCGCCATTGTGGGTGCGTCTCTGGCGTACTTCACCGACACGAAGTCCGCAAAGAATACCTTCACCGTGGGCAATGTTAAGATCAACCTGTTGGAGTCCAGCCTGCACCGTGAAAACGCTGGCGTCGCCAACGGTGCAACTTCTACCTCCGAGCTGTGGTCTAATGTTGCCAAGGAAGGCTCCGGCAATACCAGCAAGTACAAAGCTGGCGATACCTTCTACACCGATGCGCAGATCGAAGCGAATGCGGCGGCGTATAAGTGCGAAAACGAGCAGCTCATCCCCGGCCGTTCCTATCACAAGATGCCCTATGTCAAGAATGTCGGCAGCAACGACGCCTACATCCGCATCCGTGTGATGATCCCCGCTGATCTGGACACCGCAGTTCTGAACAGCAGCATGTACACCTCTACCGCCATGGATAAAGAATTCACCATGGCATATGACAACAGCGGCACCGTAGATCGTGACGGCGTCAAGTACAACGTCTACACCTTCACCCGCGTTGACCCGCTGGCTCCCAATGAGATGACCTACTGGAACGTCTGGGGCACCATCCATATGGATACCGCGGTTACCAGCGCTCAGAGCGAAGCGCTCTTCGGTGAGAACGGCCCCTATCCCAACGGTGTATTCCCCGTTCTGGTCGAGGCCGACGCCATCCAGTCCGAGGGCTTTGCAAACGCCGCTGCTGCTTGGGCAGCGTTTAACTAATCTTTCGTGCGATATGCAGCTTTTTTGAAAGGCTGTGTCAATTCGTTTTTCCCTGCGCAGGGGCGCAGAAAAAATATCCCTACATAAAAGGAGCAAAGCAAACATGAAAAAGAAACTTACCGTAATTTTCCTGTGTGTGGCGCTGGCTGCCATCGCCATCGTGGGCGCATCTCTGGCGTACTTCACCGACACGAAGTCCGCCACCAATACCTTCACCGTGGGCAATGTTAAGATCAATCTGATCGAGTCCACCTACCATCGTACCGGCAGCGACAACGCCGGTGACACGACCGTTCCCGACCCGACCGCAAAGGCGGCAGGCATGGAGTTCGTCCCTGACAACTGGACAGTTTTCACTGATGACGAGATCAAGGCAGACGCCGCGAAATACTCCGGCTACATCGGCGAACGCGGCACAAACATGGTTCCCGGCCGCAACGTTGTCAAGTGCCCGTATGTGGTCAACACCGGCGCGAATGACGCTTACATCCGCATCCGTGTGATGATTCCCTCCGCAGCCAACAATGACTTCGTTAAAGTGAAGGACGGCGGCGTGATCACCAACCAGTGGTGCGGCACAGCCCTGAAGGGTGCGGACAATAAGCAGCCCGAGTTCCAGCATGGTGCTGACGGCGACGCTTGGCCCGTCGTTACCAAGGGCGTTGTGAAGGACGGCGTAACCTACGATGTTTACACCTTCACCCGCATCCAGCCGCTGAAGGCGGGCGCTATGACCGAGTGGAACGTCTGGAACTACATCGGCATCGACAAGACTGCGACCAGCGCCGATATCCAGAAGGCCATCGATGCCGGTGCTATCAAGGTTGTCAAGACCGACGGCACTAAGGTCATGACCCTGAACGTTCTGGTAGAGGCCGACGCCATCCAGTCCGAGGGCTTTGCCGACGCCGCTGCTGCCTGGGCTGCATTTAAATAAAAGAACGAACATTTCCATCCCATGGTCTGCGCCCTTCGGAGCGCAGACCATATGAGAGCATCCGGCCAGCGCCGGATGTTTTCATATGGTCTGATCATGCCATGCAGCTTCGTTTTTAGATCCGGGGCGGATTTTTCGAATATAATTTGAGATGAGCAGGACAATTCGGCGGGTACAGGAGCTGCGCCGCAAAAAGCAGAACAGCGTGACTTCCGCCACGCTGTTCTTTTTAAACCTTATAAACCTGTCTTATGCGCTGCTACCTTGGGGGGAGGCTTTGGGGCCAATGGGCGGCGACCCCTCTGACAGCTTGGCGGCTTCACTTACGCAGGGGAGCCAGGGGTTACGGATTGCCACGGGCGCAGAGGGCCCTCGCAATGACAATATAAGGAAGGAACAGAAAAAAGATGGACTGCCGGAGCAGTCCATCTTTTGAGTTGTGCTGCAAGAAATTACATCTTGGTGTTCAGCAGGGTGATGCCATCGATCTGCAGATCGAAGTAAGGAGCGGAACGAGCGCTGGACTCAGCGAAGTAACCTTCCTTGATGGCCTCGGTGTCGCCGGTGTAGTTAGCATCGGTGTCAACATCGGCCATGTAGGAGGTGATGTGACCATCGCCGTCAACCTTCAGAGTGTCGACCTTGAAGGAGTTCATCTTGTCGTCGGCACGGGTGGTGAAGGTGGAAGTATCGAAGACATGCAGCTCGCCCTTCTCCAGCTTGGCCTTAGCGGCCTCGATAGCCTCGGCAGTGCCCTTAGCGGCAACAGCGTCATTGATCTCTTCCAGAACCACAGAGCCGGTGGCCAGGGTGCCGGTCCAGTCGGTGTCGATGGTCTTGCCTTCCATGACAGCCTTGATGGCATACTCATAGTAAGGAGCCCAGTCGATACGGGAGGAGATGATGTAGGTGTTGGGGCCGGCGTCCTTAGTGGAGCCATTGTAAGAAACATTGGGGACCTTGGCGTTCTCGCAAGCGGTGGGAGCGCCGAAGGAGTCAGCGTGCTGGCTGATGAGCTTGCAGCCATTGGCGATCAGCTGCTGAGCGCCTTCCTTCTCCAGAGCCTCATCGTACCAGCTGCCGGTGAAGGTAACTTCCATGGTGGCAGTGGGGCAGACAGAGCGAGCGCCCAGGAAGAAAGAGGTATAGCCGGAGATAACTTCCGCATAGGTGAAGGCACCGACATAGCCGATCTTAGCCTGATCCTTGGTGAACTGGCCGGCATCGATCATCTCATTGAGCTTCATACCGGCGGCAATACCGGCCAGGTAACGGCCCTCATAGATGGAGGCGAAGGCATTGTGATAGTTGGGCAGCTTATCGGTGTGAGCGCGGGTACCGGTGGAGTGGCAGAACTGAACATCGGGATACTTCTTGGCGGCGTCGATCATGAAGGGCTCATGGCCGAAGCTGTCGGCGAAGATGATGTTGCAGCCATTCTCAGCCAGGTCGCAAGCGGTGTCGAAGCACTCCTGGCCCTCGGGAATGTTGGTCTTGAGGACGTAGTCAGCATCGGTCAGACCCAGATTCTTGATGGCCGCCTTAGCAGCGTTGATGAAGTTGAGGTCGTAGGTGGAGTTTTCGTCGTGCAGGGTGATGAAGCCGACTTTGACCTTGGCCTTGTCAGAGTCGCCGTCCTTCTTGCCGCAGGCGAACAGGCTCAGAGCCATAACCAGGGCCAGAAGCAGTGCAAGGAACTTTTTCATTCAGGTTTTCCTCCTTAAAATATGTGGCAGCCGAAAAGGATGATAATTTTTCCGGCTGTCTGAATAACGGGCGTAGGCCCGACATTCACATACATCAAGGTTATTATAGCGTACAGACTCAAAAATTTCAACCAAAAATTTCATTTTTACCAAAAAAATTTTTTTGTACGCTGCATTTTCTTGTGACAAATGATGAATTTGTGAAAAGTGCTATAAAACCATTTGAAAAATTTGTAAAGGATGAAGATTGACAAAGGGGCGCGGGAGAATTTCCTCTCCCGCGCCTGGGCTAAATTTGTGAAAATTACTGATGGATACGAGTGCCGGTCTTACCGGCAATACCGTCGAAAAAACCTCCGGTTTTTTCCGACAAAAGGCTTGCAGTCTGCTGCGCGCATAATTTTGAGCCCTTGGCTCAAAATTCCACACTGGCAGCCCGAGCTGTATTTTCTCTCACGCACATGTCGCGAGAGAAAATGATCCCAATTTTTTGCCGCCTGCGGACGGCAAACTCTGCGAGGCTTTTTTACACGCTGACCATGGCAGCCATGGCGCTTTTTACAAAAGCGGGCCATGATTTTATGGCAAGGACGGTTTATCGCCTTGCGTAAAAATCGCTTCTCTATCAGGCTGGTACTCGAAGAAAATTACTGATGGATACGGGTACCGGTCTTACCGGCGATACCGTCTTTTGCTTTTTCCAAAAGTGTGATCAGGGCGGTGCGGTCGGGCTTGGACTCGGCGAACTTCACCGCGGCCTGGACCTTGGGCAGCATGGAGCCCTTGGCGAACTGGTTCTCGTCCATATAGATCTTGGCCTGGGCGGGGGTCAGATCATCCAGACCCTTTTGGTCGGGCTTATTGAAGTTAATGGCCACCTTCTCCACGGCGGTGAGGATCACAAGAACATCGGCGTCCAGCAGCTCCGCCAGCAGCTCGCTGCCGAAGTCCTTGTCGATGACGGCGGGGGTGCCGCACAGCTTGCCGTTCTTGCGGACCACGGGAATGCCGCCGCCGCCTACGGCGATGACCACATGGCCGGCATTAAAGAGGGCCTTAATGGACTCGGCCTCCACGATGTCAAAGGGCTTGGGGGAGGGGACCACCTGGCGGTAGCCGCGGCCGGCATCCTCCACCATGGTATAGCCCTTTTCGGCGGCGATACGGTCGGCAGTGGCCTTATCATAGAAGGCGCCCACGGGCTTGGTGGGGTTTTGGAAGGCGGGGTCATCCTCGGAGACCACGGTCTGGGTGACGATGGTGGCCACGGGCTTGGTCATGCCCCGGGAGGACAGCTCGTTGCCGATGGCCTGCTGCAGATGATAGCCGATGTAGCCCTCGGACATGGCGCCACACTCGGGGAAGGGCATATCGGCCTTGATGGCACCGGCCTCGGCGGCGGTGGAAAGGCCCAGGTTGATCATGCCCACCTGGGGGCCGTTGCCGTGGGCGATGACGACCTCGTTGCCCTCGGCGATGAGGTCCACGATGGCCTTGGCGGTGGTGCTCACCAGAGCCAGCTGCTCGGCGGCGGTGTTGCCCAGGGCATTGCCGCCCAAGGCGATAACGATACGCTTGCTCATATAAATATACCTCTTTCTTGCGGGCGGACAGAGTCGTCCGCCCCTACAGGATGCGGGCGATTTGGCCGCCCGGACAGTAAGGACGATAGCGGGAGCCTTTGGCAGCACTCCCGCTATCGAATGGTTTCAGGTCAATTAGTGCAGCTTACGATGATTGTCGGCGGCGTCCAGCTCCATCAGGGTCTTGACGGGGTCCTTCACCTGGGACATGAAGATCATAGCGGCAATGATATAGGGCTTATAGGAGGCCTGCTTGTACAGAGGCACGATATAGCGGTCGAACACGGAGTTGTCCACCTCGCCCTCCTTGCAGCTCAGGCCGGTGATGTCGGCGGGCAGGCAGTGCATATACAGAGCCTTGCCGTCCTTGGTGAGCTTCATCATTTCCTCGGTGCAGGCCCAATCCTTATGCTCGGCATTCTGAGCCAGGAGCTTCTTCTCCAGAGCGTCGATGCCAGCCTGATCACCGGCGGAGTACAGCTTGGTGCGCTCCTCCATGGCGGCGAAGGGAGCCCAGGACTTGGGATACACGATGTCGGCATCCTTGAAGGCCTCGGCCATGCTGTTGGTCTTGTGGAACTTGGAGCCGTACTTCTCGCAGTTCTTCCGGGCCACTTCCTCCACCTCGGGCATCACATCGTAGCCATCGGGGTGAGCCAGGGTAACATCCATGCCGAAGCGGGTGAACAGGCCGATGACGCCCTGGGGCACGGACAGGGGCTTGCCGTAGGAGGGAGAGTAAGCCCAGGTCATGGCGACCTTCTTACCCTTCAGGTTCTCTACGCCGCCGAAGTAGTGGATGACATGGAGCATATCGGCCATGCACTGGGTGGGGTGGTCCACATCGCACTGCAGGTTCACCAGAGTGGGGCGCTGCTCCAGAATGCCGTCCCGATAGCCCTCCTCCAGAGCATCCATGAAGGTCTTCTGATAGGTGTGACCCTGACCGATATACATATCATCGCGGATACCGATGACATCGGCCATGAAGGAGACCATGTTGGCGGTTTCCCGGACGGTCTCGCCGTGGGCGATCTGAGACTTTTTCTCGTCCAGGACCTGCTCCTCCAGGCCCAGCAGGTTGCAGGCGGAGGCGAAGGAGAAGCGGGTGCGGGTGGAATTGTCGCGGAACAGGGAAATGCCCAGGCCGGAGTCAAAGATGCGGGTGCTCTTGTTGCGCTCACGCAGGTCACGCAGGGCATCGGCCACGGTGAAGATAGCGTCGATCTCGTCATCGGTCTTGTCCCAAGTCCAATAGAAATCGCTCTTATACATATTGTTAATGCGCAGGGTTTCCAGATGACGGGCCAATTCAACAGTCTTGCTCATATTGATTATCTCCTTAATTATCAGAATAAAACGGATGGCTAAAGGGCCTTGGCCGTGCGGGCGGCACACCGCCCGCACCGGGAAGGACAGGGGTCAGAGAAAATTACTTGATGTCGTTGCCGGTGAGCTCCTGACGGAAGGAGGTGGCGGAGCCATCCTTATTCTCGGGCTTATACAGACCGGGAACGGCGGCATACAGAGCGGCGCAGGTCACCAGATCCTGCTTGAAGGTCACCTCGTTGGGGGCGTGAGCCTGGGACTCGGCACCGGGGCCGAAGCCTACGCAGGGAATGCCATAACGGCCCTGGATGGTAACGCCGTTGGTGGAGAAGGTCCACTTATCGGTCAGGGGACGGCCGCGGCGCTTGGAGGCGGCCAGCTCGGTGGGCATCAGGCGCTCGGTGCCCCACAGGGCGTGGTGGGCGTCGATAAGGGCCTGGACATGGGGAGCGGACTCCTTATTGATCCAGGTGGGGAAGAAGCACTCGGTCTCATAGACATGGCCGGTCCAGGCGGGACGGTCATACATATACATGGAGACCTTCACATCCTTGGCATACTTCTTGCAGGCGGGCAGGTCCTCGATCTCCTTCAGGCAGGACTGGTAGGTCTCGCCTGCGGTCATGCGGCGGTCGATGGAGATAGCGCAGCTATCGGCCACGGCGCAGCGGGAGGGAGAGGTGTAGAAGATCTGGCTGGTGGTGCAGGTGCCGCGGCCCAGGAAACGGGCATCCTCGTAATGGTCGGGATTGAACTTGGGGTCCAGCATCTTCACCAGGCCGTTGATCTCGGTGGAGCCGTCGGCGGGGTTCTCGTTGAGGTCGCGGATGTTCAGAATGACCTCGGCCATCTTATGAATGGCATTGTCGCCGCGCTCGGGGGCGGAGCCATGGCAGGAAACACCGTGCATATCCACGCGGATCTCCATACGGCCC